>Ga0265338_10000388_pt1 | contig 78700 bp, 69 predicted proteins | sample 42126metaG_FD_193579 | JGI IMG/M metagenome (GOLD analysis project Ga0265338, IMG submission 193579) | Rhizosphere microbial communities from Carex aquatilis grown in University of Washington, Seatle, WA, United States - 4-21-26 metaG | ecosystem: Host-associated > Plants > Roots > Rhizosphere...
TACATCACTGCATGCAGTCCGCCGAAAACAGTATAAAGCCCTGTAATAGCGATGAGAACGATTGCGCCCGTACAGAAATCAACTCCCAGGAATGAGTTGAACACAACCGCGCCTGCATAGATCGTCACGGATACTTTTGCGATCACATAACTGAGCATCTGCACAATGGAAAGGAGCCACCGGGTTTTCTCGTTGTACCGGCGTTCAAGAAATTCCGGCATCGTGAACACCTGGCTGCGCATGTAGAATGGTACGAACACCCATCCAAGCATCAGCACGATCCAGGAATGGAGTTCATAATGTCCCATGGCCAAACCGGATTTTGCCCCGGTGCCGGCAAGCCCGACGATGTGTTCCGAGCCGACGTTCGACGCAAGGATAGAAGCCCCGATGACAAACCATCCAAGATTTCTATTCGCCAAAAAATAGTCGGTCGGCGTGTCTTTCTTCTTTCTGATCGACCATATCGAGATGCCGGCAATAACGACAAAATAGAGAGCAACAACAACCCAGTCGATGGCGCCAAGGATTTCCATGTGATTTCCTTTCGTAAATTAGGTGCTGATGTTAAATATTGAATTATCCACGAAGCTCACGAAGAGCACAAAGAAAACAAACTTCTGAAGACTGGTATATAATAAATTCTCCTGTAAAAGAATACCCTGACTGCAATAATGTAATTCTTCCCCTTCGTGTCTTTTCGTGTTCTTTGTGGATATCTTACTATTTGCCTTTGTTGCCCATCGCGATCGATTGCGGGCTGCCGTCGTACGTCACGGAAGCATCCGGTTTCGATTGGAAAGTAAGATCAGATGGCTTTCCCGCTCCGATCCACACAATCTCAAATGTCCGCGTTGCCGGCATTCCCGGAAACTCGCCCTGCCGTTTTCCAATCGTCAGGACACGCTCCTTCTCATTATAGCTCAACGGGATAATTGAAAATTTTCCCTTCTCATAATTATAGTTGACGTTCTCATCCTCGTACAACGTGAACGAGCCGTCGCTGCCGGTGTAGACAAACAAGCGAACAGGGTCGGCAGGCTTTTCCGTTGCATACTGGATATCCGGACCGCAGGGAATAATCGACCCTTCTTTGACAAAAATTGGCATGTCCGTGTATGGCGCATCCGCTTCTATTGCTTGTCCGCCGCTGCAATGCCGGCCGGAGCGAAGATCATACCAGTTGGTTCCGGAAGGAAGGTAGACGATGCGTGTTCGGGCTTTGTATTCGGTGACCGGACTAATAAGCAGCGCGGGACCGAACATAAATTGATCTCCAATACTGAGTACATTTTTATCATTGCCAAAATCCATCACCAACCCCCGCATCATTGTGTAATCATTCTGCGTCACCATCCCCGTCAATGAATAGATGTACGGCATCAATCGATATCGGAGCTTATCGTACGCCAGCATTGTTTGGTATGCAGGATGATTCTCCGGGGCAACATAAAACATTTCGCGATACGGGAATTGGCCATGGACACGAAGCAACGGACAAAATGTTCCGAATTGAAACCAGCGGGTCATCAATTCGCGCCATTCATCGAGGTCGGAATCGTTCGGATGTTCGTACCGCGGTTCAACCGCAAAACCGCCGATGTCCGTCGTCCAATACGGAATACCGGATAAAGAAAAATTCAGGCCTGCGGCGATCTGAGCCTTGAGGTCCGACCAGCGGGCAGCAATGTCGCCGCTCCACGTTGCAGCTGGGTACCGCTGTTGTCCCGCAAAAGCAGACCGGGTGAGGATAAAAACACGCTGATCGGGATTTGTGCGGCGTTGTCCTTCGTAGACCGCCTGAGTGTTCACGAGAGAATACGTGTTGGCATACCGCGCACCGCTTCCCAGCGCCGTCGGACCCTGGAGCCGGATGGTTTCATCTCTCGATAGATTGGATTGGATATCCGGTTCCGTACAATCCAGCCACCACGCATCAAATCCTTTCGAGAAGAGTTTTTCGTTGATTTGCTTCCAGAAAAGGTCACGCGCTCCTTCACTGTATGGATCGTAAAACGTTGAGACGTAACCCGGCCCGACCCAGTCTTTCTGTCCTTTCTCGATGTTGCGCATGTACAGCCAGCCGTTATCTTTAAACGCCTGATAATTCTTTGTTCCGACATAGAACTTCGGCCATACGGAGATCATGATGTGCGTATGAAGGCTGTCGTGCAGTTCTCTGACCATGCCTTCCGGGTCGGGATAACGCGATGCATCGAATTCGTGGCTTCCCCATTGGTCTTCTTTCCAATAGAACCAGTCTTGAACAATATTATCTATCGGAATCTGACGTTTCCGAAATTCCTTGACGACCGAAAGCAATTCTTCCTGCGTTTTGTACCGCTCGCGGCATTGCCACAAACCCATCGCCCATTTCGGCATCATGGGGGCCTTGCCGGTAATTTCGCGGTATCCCTGAATGACTTGATCGATATTATCGCCGCGGACAAAGTAATAGTCGATCTGGTCGGCGACTTCAGAATAAAGTGAAACCGCATTTTTGTCGGCTCCCGGTTCGGGCGTAAGACATTTCAGTCCGATATAGCCGTCGTTGTGCACCCACTCGATTTTTATATGATACCGCTTTCCCGCTTCCATCTCCAGCTTCAGCAAATGCGTCCATGGAAGCCAGTTTTGGCGCCATGCATCGACGACGAGCTTTCCGTTAAGCCACATTTTCGTGTATCCGCACGCGTACAGCCTGAACTTATGAAGACCGGTTTCATGGCTTTCGATTTCTCCGCTCCAGCGCACGGCCGACACATTTTTGCTGAACCCCGCAGGGTATTCGTCGTTCACATCGATGAATTCGTGTTCGATGCGCGGTTCATCGCGTGAAGTAAAAAGGGAATCAAAGCCCGCGTCTCTGAAATACTCGGCCGTCAGTCCCCCTGCAACCCCCTTGTTGTCATACAGTCTGAGCGTGGAGAGCGACTGATATTCCCGGATGTCTCCGAATTTTGTATGGGAATTGTTATCCCACAAGATCCCATAGTTCTTGCTCGAAACGAGGAATGGATTCACGTCGACGATGTTGTACTGCCACAGGTCAATGTCATGCCCTTTGTAATTCATGACCGCATTTTGATACTCGCCCAGACCGTAGAACGCTTCGTCATCGGGGGAGTCGAAAAGCTGTTGGACATGATAGGTGGGCTCTCCCGATACTTCAGCTGCGGTGATAATTTTCCCCCCGTGTTCTTTCTCCTGAAGAAGCGGCTTGCCGTGCGGATCGGTGAATGCAACCGCCCCGGTCTTCGGGTTGACACTCACAATGACCCTGGATGTGGAGATCTCCACGCGATCGTTCTTCTCGATGACAGACCACGGCACTGTCTCCCATCCGGTTTTGTCGACCATCAGACTCGCGCGGGACGAAAAGGAATTTTCAGCCGTTGATAGAATGCGGATAATATTTTCGCTGCATACCTGAACTTTCACCCATCGCGGATCAGTTTCTTTTTGCCTGTTGATCCCGAAAAGAACGCCGTCCGTCTGTTTTTCATAGGCAAAAAGATGATGGATGCCGGGGAGCAGAAACGCAAAAATGAGAAGCCGGATCGAGCGGGGTTTCAATTGCATGGCACTACCTTTCACTGAATTCATTTCGAAGAAGCTTTATGGTGACAAGAACGGCAAGAGCAATACCGTTGGTCGGCGTAGTCAGGTGTGTTCCTAAAAAAGCAGTTCAGAATTTACAAAAGATGGAGCCGGTGAATACCCTATCTTTTTTTAAGGCTATTTTGAATCGATCGGCACGGTGCGCATACATGCCGTTGACGGCGATGAAACGTAACAGCCGGCGAGGCCGGAAAAGGCTGCTATTGGATGTATGAGTTCAGAATATTTTCCAGCATTTCCTGACGGCCGCTTTTCAATATTGGCGTCCCCTCACTGACAATCCACTTCTCCAATTCCTCGAGCCCGATTTTTCCCGACATGATCTTGGCTCCAATCCCGGAATTAAAGCTTGCGTATCGCTCTTCGATAAAACTGCTCAGTGCTTTGTCTTTAATGATCTCATGCGCGATAAGGAGGCCTCGCGCGAAGGTATCCATTCCGCCGATATGAGCATAGAAGAGATCGACGGGGTCATTCGAACTCCGCCGAACTTTCGCATCGAAATTAAGCCCTCCTTTTCCCAATCCATTTTGATTTACAATGATCATCATCGCAAGCGTCGCACTGTAAATATCCGTAGGAAATTGATCGGTGTCCCAGCCGAGCAGCATGTCGCCCCTGTTGGCGTCAACGCTGCCTAATTTTCCGGCCGCAGATGCAATTCCCAATTCGTGTTCGAATGAATGGCCGGCGAGCGTGGCGTGATTCGCTTCGATATTTAATTTGAAGTGATCGATCAGATCAAATTCATTCAGAAAGTAAAGTGTCGTCGCGGCATCGAAATCGTACTGATGTTTCGTCGGTTCGGCCGGTTTGGGTTCGATGAGAAACTGTCCCTTGAAGCCGATCTTCTTTCGATACTCGACAGCCATCTGAAGAAAGCGTGCCATCTGTTCCTGTTCTTTTTTCAAATTGGTATTGAGAAAAGTGTCGTAGCCTTCCCGACCTCCCCAAAACACATAATTCTGACCCCCAAGTTCATACGTTGCATCGATGGCGTTCTTTACTTGCGCGGCGGCGTGCGCCATCACGTGCGCATTCGGGCTCGTGCCGGCTCCCTGAGAGTACATAGGACTGCCGAATAAATTTGCAGTTCCCCAAAGAAGCTTGATGCCGCTTTCCTTCTGCAGGCTTTTTGCAAAATTCACCATGGTTTCCAGATGTTCGCACGATTGCGAAAAGTTTTCTCCTTCGGGGGCGATATCACGGTCATGAAAGCAATAGTATTCAACTCCGAGTTTTTGAAAGAATTCGAAGGCTGCTTCCATTGTTTCTTTGGCGCGACCGATCGGGTCTTTCGCCGCGCGCCACGCCCTCTCAAAACTCGGCCCCCCAAACATGTCCTGACCATTACCAATCATTGTGTGCCAGTACGCAACTGAGAAGCGTAAATGCTCGCTCATCGTTTTGCTGCCGACTTTCTGGTCCTTATTATAGTACTTGAATGCCAGGGGGTTCTTAGAGCCTTTGCCTTCAAACGCAATCTGGCTCTTTACTCCAGGAAAATACTTATGTAGCATATGCTTCCTCTATTTTCAATTTGGTCCAAACAGGGGCGACTGGTAGATTGATGGCTGCGGTGAATGGGAAAGAAATCTATTTATTACAAACAACATGTCATTCCGCTATTTGTTCAAAAAAAAATTGAACCGATTCAATGGTATGAATAATATTTCAACAAGTCAAGCAAAATAATGGCGAATCATCGCAGCGATACCATCTGCAGCCCATTTTTCCAATCTTCGTAAGCCGTGTCATAGTGTTGAATCAATTCGCGCGTCGTGCCATGTTTTTCTATCACTCGTAGCCCTGGAAAATCATTGTCGCCGATCGCATAGCGGCCGATTCCGATTCCGGCTCCCCGGGCTGCTCCCTGCGAACCGTCGGTATTGTAGATTTCAATATCAACCTTGCATGTGTTTGCAAAGGCCTCGCGAAATACGTTGCTCTGGAACAAATTAGAATTCCCCGCTCTCACGATGGTGAAATCCATTCCTAAGCTTTTCATGATATCCAGACCGTACCTGAACGAAAAAACAATTCCTTCCTGAGCAGCTCTAATCATATGCCCTTTGTCATGTACATTGAAATTGATGCCTGAAAAATGGCAGCGAACGTCTTTGTTCATGAGGCTCCTTTCGGCGCCGTTCCCAAAAGGATAACACCTCAACCCATCTGCACCTATTCGCACCCGGGAAGCAAGGTCGTTCATCTCATCGTAACTGAATCTGTTATCCAAAATGTTTTGCCTGAGCCAGCTGTATTGTATGCCCGTTCCATTGATGCAGAGCAAGACTCCTTTGTTCGGCTGCTGTGCGGAATAGTTGACATGAGCAAATGTATTGACGCGGCTTAAGGGATCAAAGATATTCTTTTCGGCAATTCCATAGATCACTCCAGAAGTACCAGCCGTAGATGCGATCTCGCCCGGTTTCAGGACATGGAGCGAGAGGGCGTTATTGGGTTGATCTCCCGCCCGGTATGTAATAGGGATTCCTGTTTTCAAACCGAGCTCTGCCGCTGCCTTCGAATTCAATATCCCCTGCGGCCCGAACGTCGGGACAATATCCGCGATCAGATTCCTGTCGATGCCGTAATATTCCAGCAGCCCGTCCGCCAATTCTTTTTTTTCGAAGTCCCACAAAATCCCTTCGCTCAGGCCGGAGATGGTTGTGCACATCTCGCCGGTGAGTTTGAAAGCGATATAGTCCCCGGGGAGCATGACCGTCGCGATCTTTGCATAGACATCGGGTTTGTTTTCCTTCACCCATTTTAATTTTGACGCCGTAAAGTTCCCGGGGGAATTTAAATAGTGACGGAGGCAATAATCCTGACCAAGGTCGACGAACGCTTTGTTTCCAATGTCAACCGCGCGGCTGTCACACCAAATAATGGCGGGGTGAAGCACCTCCCCGTTTTTCCCAACCATGACGAGTCCATGCATTTGGTACGAGATCCCAATTCCCGCAATGTCAAGCGAATTCGTGCTGACTTTGGCGAGGAGCTTCCTTGTCGCGGCGACAACATATTGCCACCACGAATCGGGATGCTGTTCTGCCCAACCCGGGCGCGGTGAGTCGATTTTCATTTCCGTTTCGGGAGAACTTCCCGAAACGACCAGTTCACCCGTATCGGCATCAATGAAAGAGGCTTTGATGGATGAGCTTCCGATATCATATCCGAGCAGTAACTTTGGCACTATGACAATCTCCCAATGATCGAGAGTGATGACAATCAAGCAGCGGCGAAAAAAAGAGGCGTGCACAACGGCCAATGCGGTTGACTCCGCGGAGGCATGACACGCAGAAAGAGACTCTTTCCTTAATTACTCTTCTCGACAAACTGCTGACCGTTGAATTGCTCCAATTGAAAACCAGTCACCGCCCCCTTATCGTCTTTCTTGAAATGGAGGAAGAGATACTGGCCTTTAAGATAAAAATCTTTCTCGCTCTGGGCGAGCACAGTGAATCTTGCACTGTCGGGAGTGATGGCTACAAGCTGATTCTCTTCCCGCACAACTTTTATCTTGAACTCAGGCGTAACTTGGTACATCCCTGTATATTGGTCGAGAACGGCCGGGGCAATTGTCACGATCGGTTTCGCAAAGACAAACTGCAGTCCGCGCGCGTATCCTTCGGCTTTGCCCCCCGAATGTCCGCTTCCTTCAATGACGCGCGTCTCAATTTCCAATCCTTCTAACTTCTTTGCCCTCAGGCGGTCCGCAAATTTTTCAAACGCAGTCTCGTTCCCTTCCAGCCCGCCGACTGCCATGAACAATCTGACCGGAAGCTGGGTCTTGCTCGGCGCATAGTTTTTAACATATGTTTCAACAACGCCGTCATCCCATCCTAATGCCGGACTTGTCAGCACATAACGATTGAACAACGATGTTTCCTGAAAGAGAGCATAGAGAGTGAAAAGGCCGCCGAGTGAACTTCCCATAAGCGTTCGATCGTCTTTCTTGGTGCGGTAACGGGTATCGATCAACGGAACCAGTTCTTTCTTGATGAACCCAAGGAATTTCGAAGCATTTCCCCCCATCGGTGCCTGCTTTGCCGCTGTTGGAGTCAAGTCTCTTGCCCTCAGGAAATCATAATTAGGATCCTTCCCGCCCCACGCGATGCCGACAACGATGGCTCCCGGAACAAAACCGTCATAGTATTGCTCGCCGTAAATGGCATTCATGAGCGGGAAATCCCATTGCCCGTCCAGCAGGTAGATAACGGGAAATACCTTGGACGTATCCTGGTAGTCTCTCGGAATGTTTACGTACAAATTGAACTCTTGCCCCGTAATAGCTGAAGAAAAGCGAAGAGACTGTGTTCCCCCAATTTCCACCGCAGGCGGAGACAACAGCGAGTCAACACGACTCGGCTGGGCTGTCAGCGGCTCGACCAAACAGACAGCGAGTAAAGAAGCAAGAAAAAGGGAGACTTTAAAAAGAGCAGATGATGTTCTATGCATGGTTCGGTTCATAGAAGCGGCCTTTTTGGATAAGTTATTTTTTACTGGAAGCGGTCTCAAAAACTCCGAAATATGTCGTTCTGATCCCGCCGCCACTTGGCGGGACTCAGCATGACATTTACAAATGCATTCTACATCGAAATGCTTATTGAGATGGCCTTTAGATGTATCGCAAGTGTGAACTGCTCCTCCTTCACCGGTGACATTTATCTTATTCGAATTATCACTTTCGTCCTTCATTCTGATAGACCCCGGCGTGAAAAAGGCCATCATTACCAGTAGTGATGAACGCTGTCGCGAATATTGCGGTCGTAGATCTCGCGGACCGCAGCCATTGTCTTCACGGAAAGCGGCGGCAAACCCGCTGCAGCCGTGTTCTGTTCCTCCTGGTCCCTTCTTTTTGCGCCGGGGATGGCACATGTTACGGCTTCAAACATCAAGATCCAGCGAAGGGCAAATTGAGCAAGGGTTATTCCTGGTGGACAAACAGATTTCAGTTCGTCAATTGCTTTAAGACTGGTTTCAAAGTCGACTCCGGAGAATGTCTCGCCCCGGTCGAACGCCTCGCCGTTTCGGTTAAAATTCCGATGGTCGTCCGTATCGAACGTCGATTCCTGTTTGAATTTTCCGGTGAGAAGTCCGGAAGCCAGGGGAACGCGCGCCAGTATTCCGACTCCTCTTTTCCCAGCCTGTTCGAAAAAAAGTTCGGCGGGCCGCTGACGGAACATGTTGAAAATTATCTGGACGCTCTGGACTCCGGAATACTCTATTGCCTTAAGAGCTTCTTCGACTTTCTCGACGCTGACACCGTAATGGCGGATCTTGCCGACTCTCACCAGATCATCAAGAATCCCAAAAACCTCGGGCCTATAATACACCTCCGTCGGAGGGCAATGAAGCTGAAGCAAATCGAGCGCATTAGTCTTCAGATTTCTTAGACTCCGCTCAACGAACAAAGTTAAATTCTGACGGTTATACCCTTCGGCGTTATGCGGGCTCAATCGCCGTCCTGCTTTTGTTGCAATGTAAAAGTGTTCCTTTCGTTCCTGCCGCAAAGCAGAAAGCAGCCGTTCACTCCGGCCGTCCCCGTATACGTCGGCGGTGTCAAAAAAGTTAACCCCAAGATCGATTGCCCGGTGAAGAGTTTCCATCGATTGCTTGTCATCCACCTCACCCCATGTCCCCCCTATCGCCCATGCGCCGAAGCTCACCGCAGACACATCCCAGCCTGTACGTCCAAGTTTCCTGTAGACCATCCGCATTCTCCATTCATAGTGCGAAATGTTGAAAAAAAGATTTCCGACAGACTATTTTCATGTTGCGGCAGGCTGTCTTGTCATCGGCAAAAAAGAGAGCCGGTGCGAATCATCGCGGCGACCATCAGGCTATCTGGTTGAGAACTGATACACGGTAGTCTGATGGTAGGTCTCTCCCGGCCGAAGAACGACCGAAGGGAAGTTAGGTTTGTTGGGAGAGTCGGGGTAGCATTGTGCTTCGAGACAGAAGCCGGTCCTCCATTGATAAGAAGCGCCGTTCTTCCCTTTTGCGGATCCGTTAAGAAAATTCCCTGTGTAGAATTGGAGCCCAGGCTGATCGGTGAAAAGCGTCAGCAATCGTCCGGACGCAGGCTCGTAGACCTCGGCAGCTTTTCGCAAATGTTTGTTGTATTCTCTCAACACCCAATTATGATCGTAGCCTTTGGCGAGAAGCAGTTGTTCGTACTGGTCGCCGATATGTGCCCCGATCATCGTCGGCGTCCGAAAATCCATCGGCGTGTTTGCTACCGGCACGATATTCCCTGTCGGGATCAGCCCTTTCCCGACAGGCGTCAGCGAGTCGGCGAGGATCGTGATCTGGTGGCCAAGAATCGTCTTCGTCATCGACCCGGTAAGGTTGAAGTAGGAATGGTGCGTCGGGTTGAGAACCGTCGGCTTATCAGTCTTCCCTTCATAGAAAATTTCGAGCGCGTTATCTTTGGTGAGAGTATACGTCACCGTCATTGACACGGTTCCCGGGAAGCCTTCCTCTCCGTCAGCACTGGTATAGGTCAGTGCAAGAGACGGTCCTCTTGTATCTTCGACCGGTTTGGAGTTCCAGAGCACGCTGTTAAAGCCCCTGAAGCCGCCGTGCAGACAGTTTTCGCCGTCGTTCACCGACAGCTGATATGTGTTTCCGTCCAGCCGGAACTTTCCTTCGGCGATCCGGTTGCCGTAACGGCCGACCGTCGCACCGAAATATGAATTGCCATCCACGTAGTCCTGGAGCGAATCATAGCCAAGCACGACGTCGGCAATTATGCCGTTCCGGTCCTTCACATAGATATTTGTTACGGTGGCGCCGAAATTAATAATCTCAACCCGCATCCCCGACTCGTTCGTCAGTGAATACCGGAACACTTCCCGCCCGTCGCTGAGCTTGCCGTACGGAACCCTCTCTATTATAGGTCCTCCTGCCTGGGCAGAAAGAGGGCCCGCCGATATGACGATTAGGAAAAAGAGAAAAGAAATCTTCCCGCTGGTTCTTGAGTGACGCCTACAGATGTCTTTTTTCATGTTGTATCAGCAGAGTTGTTCTTCAATCTGTAATAGTAATCGCTGCGGAACGACGGACATATGCACCCGCATTCTCATCGATTCGTCGCAAGAGCAGAATGGTATACGCGCTCGGCTCATTCTCTGGATCTATTCAGCCTCGAATATTTATGAATCTTTTTCTCAAAGTGCAATAGTTGTCCAAAATAAAGCCGGCGGGCACGCATGGATCACCTAACCGGTCAAATGCTTCTCCACCATCATTATTCCGGCATCTCTTTCTCACGATGACTGAATCGATGTTCAATATTCGATCCCGCGTGTTTCAAACCCTGCGCCCATCACGAGTATCGGCGGGAAGATCAAATAATGACAATGCCGCCGATGTTTTTCACACATTCAGGATCAACCATTGGTTCGCTGACCGTAAACGAAATTGGCGAGTCTTTGACAATTTCCGGTGCTCTTCCTGGCATGCAAAATGATGTATAGGCAATCAGCAACGTCTTTTGTATCAAGAATTATCGACTTGGTGATGTTTTTCCAACCCCGGAAAAAACGATTGGCCACTGAGGGTGGAGAATTATAGACAGTCGAACAATATCAGCCAAAAGACATTAGAATAGCAGTCCAACATGATTGAATTCAACTATTTAGAGCGTCAACCTATTTGGAGTAACAATGAAAGCTCCACCCCTCAATTTTACAGCGCTGGTGGTTGATGATTCTCCCCACAGCCGCATATTGCTCTTGAGGCTTCTTCAGCGAAGCGGGATATCGCAGGTGCAACTAGCTGTGAACGGCGCGGAAGGCATTGAGCGGTACAAAGCATCAAAGCCGGATATGGTATTTCTCGACGCAATCATGCCGGAGATGGACGGCCTGGAGGCCCTCCGCGAAATAAAGAACAGCGACCCTGAAGCCGTCGTTGTTATGACGACATCGTTATCAGAGAAAGAAAAAGTCCTGCAGTTCAAGGAGGCGGGTGCGAACTACTATCTGCTGAAACCATTTGAGAACGAAAAATTCGACCAGACGCTGCTGAAGGTCCTTTCTCTTCTTTCACAACGCATAAAAAAAGTGTAAAAGATGGAATGCCCAATCTGCAAAGCCTCCAATGGAGAAGTGAAAAGATTCTGTACAGCATGCGGGACTCCCCTCGGCGCGCTTTGCAGACGATGCGGCAAAATGGGAAAACTGGAGGACAAATACTGCGGCGATTGCGGGGCCGTTCTCGCTGCCGCGCCGAACGAACATCTCTTCTCTCATCCGGCACAGGCGGGCGCGCCGAAACAATATGCACCGGATGAAATCGAGGAGCTTCTTTCGCTCCGCAAGTTAGCGCGGGATGAAGAAGCCGCATCGGAACACGTGACCCAGAACGACATCGATTCAATTTTCAAGTAACGGCTATTCGTATGACACTGGAAGACCAACAGTATCTCAAAGCGCTCGTCGACCGGGGAATTCTGAACCGCGAGATGCTGAACGTAAAAAAGGGGTCGTTCGAAACCATCGCGCATGAAAAAGGAACGGCACGCGCTCTCACTACTGTTTTCAATCTTTCCGAAGATGTCGTCGCGGACACTCTCAGCGAGGTATTCAATTTCGCCCGCATGCCCATTGCGAACGAGATCGAAACGGCTCCCGAACAAATACTCACTGAAGAAGAGATGCTGAAGCTGCGCGTTCTTCCGGTCTTCCTGATCGGCCTGGAATTGACGATGGCCTTTATCGACCCGCCGGCCAAGCAAACCATCCTCAACCTGCAGCGGCTGACGGGACACAGGATTCTTCCGGTCTTTACCACGTACTCCGATTTCGATGCGGCGACGAAAAAGTACCACGGAGCGATCGACCGCATCCAATCGATCAAGTCTTCGCTTCAGCTCGAAAAATACGACATCAAGGTGCGGAAAGGGCCGGCGAAAGACTTGGAGGGCGTCGGCGACCCGACAATAGCCGAGTTGACCGAAGAGGTGCTGCTGCGCGCGGCAAAGGCGGGTGCCAGCGACATCCATGTCGAACCGATGGAAGAGGAATTGATGATTCGCTTTCGCGTGGACGGCGTGCTCCACCGGGAAGTTTCCTTCCCCATCTCCTACCACCCGGGAATGGCATCGGTGCTCAAATCAAAATCGGGCATGGACATGTTTGAACACACGATCGCACAGGATGGACGCTTTACATTAAAATTTGCCGACCGTGTCTTCGATGTTCGCGTGAGCAGCCTTCCGCTCCTCAACGGCGAGAAGATCGTGATGCGCCTTCTCGGCAAATCGTCGATGATGATCGACCTCGACAACCTCGGGTTCACCCAGAACAATCTCCGTCTTTTCCGTTCCCTGCTCAACCTGCCGAATGGCATCATCCTGGTCACGGGACCGACAGGGAGTGGAAAAACCACGACTCTCTATTCTGCGTTGAATGAACTCAAAGACATCTCGATCAACATCACTACCGTCGAGGATCCGGTCGAATACAAGCTCCCGCTTATCAATCAGGTTCAGGTCATGGCCGAACGGGGCCTGACCTTCGGGTCAGTGCTTCGTGCAATACTCCGCCAGGATCCGAACATCATCCTTGTAGGTGAAATCCGGGACGCAGAAACGGGCATGATCGCGACCGAGGCTGCCCTGACGGGACACCGCGTCGTCAGCACGCTCCATACAAACGACGCGATCGGCGCGATTTCCCGGATGGTCAATCTCGGCATCGCATCGTTCTGGGTCAGCGCCTCGGTGATCGGTGTCATTTCGCAGCGTCTGGTCCGGCGAATCTGTGCCCGGTGCAAAGAGGAGTACATGCCCGACAACGAGAAGCTCGCGGCATTTGGTCTCCTGGGCCTGCCTGCCGGAACGACACTTTTCCGAGGAAAAGGATGCTCTTTCTGCACCGGCACAGGATACAAAGGGAGAATGGCGATCCATGAGGTTTTTATCGTGACTGAAGAAATGCGCGATGTGATTTACGGAGAAGTAACCACGAGCAAACTCCGGCAGCTGGCGATCGAAAACAAATTTCGGGATATGCATTTTGACGGGCTGCAGAAGGCCATCGCCGGCATCACGACGATCGACGAAGTGCAGCGCGTCACGCGCCGATTGACCTGAATTCTGCGGCACATCCCGGAACGGAGTATCACGGCTCACCAAAAGAGAGCCGCCGGATGACCATTAAAGAAAAATCGAAGAGACGGAGTTATCGCATGGCTGACAAGAAAAAAAGCTATTCGGAACTATCGAAGGAAGTCTCAGAACTTCGCCTGAAGGTCCGGGATTTGAGAACAATTGAGCGAAAGTGCCTGCAGGAGCGTATTCTGCTCCGCACATTGATCAACAACCTGCCCGATGCGATCTATGCGAAGGATGCTTCCTGCCGCAAAACCATCGCAAACCTCGCGGACGTGCATAATATGGGATTGCACTCAGAGACTGATGTCTTAGGCAAGGACGATTTTGAACTTTTCCCGAAAGAAATCGCCGAGAAATTCTACGCCGACGACCAGTCAGTAATCCAATCCGGCACACCCGTGCTGAACCGAGAAGAGTATTTCGTCGATGCGGAAGGTAAGAAGCGCTGGTTGGAGACTTCTAAACTCCCGTTGAAAGACCAACGGGGCAAAATTGTCGGGCTCATCGGGATTGGCCGCGACATCACGGAACGTAAGCGAGCCGAAGAACAGGTTCGTCTGCAGCTCTCGGTGATCGCAGAGCAGAACCTTGAACTTGAAAAGGCGCGAGACCAGGCGATGGAAGCGAATAAAACAAAGAGCGCCTTCCTGGCAAGCATGTCCCACGAATTGCGGACGCCGCTCAACGCCATTATCGGCTACAGCGAAATGATCTGCGAAGAAATGGGCGACGACGGCGAAACCCGGTACCGAAGCGACCTCGACAGAATTCACTTGGCAGGCAAGAACCTGCTGGAGCTGATCAATGATGTTCTTGACCTCTCGAAGATCGAGGCGGGCAAGATGGAGTTGTACGTCGAGGAATTCCAGCTGGGCGGCCTCATCGACGAGGTAGTCTCGACGGTTCAGCCGCTCATGGAGAAGAACGAAAATGTTCTTCTCGTCAACGTCGCGAAGGAAGTGACGACCGTGCGCCTCGACCTGACGAAGATACGTCAGATCCTTTTCAACCTGATCAGCAACGCATCCAAGTTTACCCAGCATGGGAAGATCACGCTGGCCGCCAGCGCGGTTCCGGCTGACGGCGCGGAGGGCGAGAAGATCGTTCTCATGGTCTCCGATACCGGGATCGGCCTGACGGAGGAACAAAAAGCGAAGCTCTTCAGAGACTTTACGCAGGCCGACGGGTCCACCACGAGAAAATACGGAGGCACAGGCCTCGGACTTGCGATCTCAAAACGGTTCTCAGACATGATGAAGGGAAGGATCGACGTCGACAGCGTCCCCAATTGCGGCACCACGTTTACGGTAACTCTTCCGCGGTTCCTCGAGCATATGGGGGAAAAATCACCGCAGACGAAAATCTCCGCGGAAAAACAAGCGGCTCCGCCGGCAGCGAATACGGCGGTCCTGATCATCGACGACGATCCGGGCGTCCGCGATCTGCTGTCGCGGTACTTATCGAAAGAAGGGTACCCTATCGAATGCGTGACCTGCGGCGAGGATGGCATCAAGCGTGCAAAAGAAATCCTTCCGATGGCGATCATCCTCGATGTCATGATGCCGCGCAAAGACGGATGGGCCGTGCTCCAGGAGATCAAGAGCGACCCCGTGCTGCAGTCAATTCCCGTCATCATGTACAGCATGCTCGACGAAAAGAATTTCGGGCTGGCGATCGGCGCGTCGGAGTACCTGATGAAGCCGGTGAGCAAAGAGAAGATCCTGGAGGTCCTGAGCAAATACAAGCAAGCGGCTCCGAGCGAGCACATTCTTGTCGTCGATGACAACGCCGACCTTCGGGCGATGGCGTCGCGGGCAATCCAGAAGGCGGGATGGGAAGTGAGAACCGCGGAGAACGGAAGATCGGCGATCGCCCATCTTGAACGCGCAGTGCCGAGCGTCATCTTCCTGGACATTATGATGCCCGTGATGGATGGATTCGAGTTCCTCACCATCTTCCAAAACCGGGCCGACTGGAGGAACATCCCGGTCGTTGTCATCACGTCGAAAGATCTGGTAGCGGAAGAACGCCGCCAGCTGAGCGGCGTCGTCAAAAAAGTAATCCAGAAGGGGGACTTCACTCCGGACAGAATGCTGAAACAGATCTCATCTCTGATCCCCCAACTCATTGTACAACATTTTCCTCGTACAGGAACCGCGAATGGCTAAGATACTTGTAGTAGAAGACAACGAGATCAACCGCGACATGATGGTTCGAAGACTTGAACGGCGCGGATACACTATCGTGACTGCCGTTGACGGACAAGAGGGCATTGACCTCACTCGCTCAGAAAAACCAGACCTCGTTCTTATGGATATGAGTCTCCCTGTTTTGGATGGCTGGGAGGCAACACGGCAAATCAAAAATGATCTGAGCATCAAACAGATACCGGTGGTCGGATTGACCGCCCATGCGATGGTCGGCGACAGGGACAAGGCTCTTCAAGCAGGGTGCGATGACTATGCGACAAAACCGGTGGAGTTTGAGAAATTGATCGAGCTGATCAACCGTTTGATCGCTGCGTGATGAAAGCGGAATAAGACTATGCGGATTGAAGAGGAAGTGTGAAGGTGAACGTCGTCCCTTTTCCCTCTCGTGATTCTGCCGAGATGGTCCCGCCGTGTGCTTCAATGATCCCCCGGCAAATCGGAAGACCCAATCCCGTTTTGGTCCCCGCCCGCTTCGACCCCGGTGTTGTGATCCTCATCTTGTCAAAGAGCATCGGCATATCCTTTGCCGGAATTCCGACACCGGTATCGCTGAACCTTACGACGACGGACCCCGGGGCGAGAGTGCCGGAAATTGACACGTATCCTCCTTTCGGCGTGAATCGAAGTGCGTTGTCGAGAAGCTGAGTGAATACTTTTTCAATCCGATCGGGATCTATGAACAACAGCGGAAGGTCAGGCAAATCGACTTTCACATCGATCGATTTTTCCTGCCGGGCCTTCGAAAGGCCGGAGACACTCCGGTCAATGATGTCGCGCAGGTTCTCCTGATTTCGATACATTTTTGATTCCCCCGCATCAAGCTGCGTGATTTCCAAAAAATCTATCACAAGGTTGAGCATAGCCTTCGACGCCTTGCCGATCTCGTCGACCAATTCGCCGATCTCCGGTTCAAACTTTTCTTTGTCTTCCGAAAGCATTTCTGCGAAACCGACGATACCGCCGAGCGGGCCGCGCAAGTCATGCACGATCATCGAGGTGAATCCTTCGTGCATCTCCCGCAATGTTTTTTCCGCTTCCGCTATCCGGAGGATTGCGCGTACGCGCACTTCAAACTCCTCCGTCGCCATCGGTTTCTTCCAGTACTCAGTCCCGCCGTACTTGTACCCCGACTCGATATTATCGGGAGCTGTGTTGTAGCCGGACAGGAACACGATCGGTGTGTGTTTCAGCTGCGGCATTTGTTTCAGCTGTTTGATCACTTCGTACCCGTCGAGCTTCGGCATGTGAACGTCCAGAAGTACGAGGTCGAAGGTTGAAGCGCGCGCTTTCTGCAGGCACTCTTCGCCGTCAAACGCTTTTGTGACGTCGAAATTATTCCGTTCCAGCACGGACGCAAGAACATCGGTGATCCCCGGTTCGTCGTCGGCAATGAGTATTTTTTGCTTTTCAGCCATTAAAGAATGGGTATTGGGTTTTAGGCAATAGCTTTTACGTTTTCAATATTTCTTCGATCGCGCGAAGCTCTTCACTGTCGAGAGGGGGATGTTTGACGATACCGACCGCATCTTCGACTTGAGATACTTTGCTCGCGCCGATCAGGACCGAGGTCACTTCAGGATTTCGCAGCACCCATGCCAACGACAATTGGGCCAATGTTTGTCCCCGGCCGAGCGCGATGTCGTTCAAGCGGCGGACCTTTTCCAATTTCTCCGGTGTGATCTGTTCGGGCCTCAGAAATCCGTGAGGCTTCGATGCACGGGAGTCAGCCGGAATGCCATGAAGATATTTGTCGGTGAGGAGACCCTGCGCGAGAGGCGAGAATGCGATACAGCCGATCCCTTCTTCGCGAAGGACATCGAGCAATCCTGTTTCGACCCAGCGTTCGAACATACTGTATTTCGGCTGATGGATGAGACACGGCGTTCCGAAAGAGCGGAGCATCTTCGACGCCTGACGGGTCAGGTCGGCGGGATAATTAGATAGGCCTGCATACAACGCCTTGCCGCTGCGAACTATATGATCAAGAGCTCCCATTGTTTCTTCCAGGGGCGTCTTCGGGTCGGGACGATGGTGATAAAAGATATCGACATATTCGAGGCCCATTCGCCGAAGGCTTTGGTCGAGGCTCGCAACCAGATATTTGCGTGAGCCCCAGTCGCCGTACGGCCCGGGCCACATATCGTATCCGGCTTTGGAGGAGATAATGAGTTCATCGCGGTACAACGCCAAGTCCTCTTTCAGTATTGTTCCGAAAGTATCTTCCGCAGAGCCCGGCGGCGGTCCATAGTTGTTCGCGAGGTCGAAGTGTGTAATGCCTGCGTCGAAGGCGCTCCAAACGATCGACCGGGCATTTTTCAGCGTGTCCACTCCGCCGAAGTTATGCCACAGACCGAGAGAAACGGCGGGCAGCTGTATTCCTGAGCGGCCGCATCGATTATAACGCATTGTGTTGTATCTGTTTTCAGCGGGCAGATAGGCGGGCATAGAACATTGGTCCTTTGATACATTACGAAGGAATTTATTTTGCTGTTATCGATCCATGAGACGACTCATTCGACAAACTAACATACAAAAATTTTGGATAAGTATAAATACAAACATCGATACCGGCTCCAAACGAATTCTGCCGACACTTTGAGTGGAATAATTACAACCTATCTCATACATGGTTGATTATGTCCTTCTGAAAGAACACTGACAGATCATTGTCATTCTGATCCTCGACGAGTCGTCGACCGCCGTTCTTGCCGAAGGCATCTCCCAAAGGGATCGCTTCGCGAACTTCGTGAGTGGCGGGAGAAGAATCCCTGACAATGACACACCTTGAATCTACAAGGCTTCCGTGTCATGGATGCTTCGTCCCGCTATAACGCGGGACGAAGCATGACATGTACGGCTGCTTCCTGCAAGGAAGCTATTTTTGGGCTAGCTTCGAGGGGATATTCTTGCCATCCTCTGATTGCGTATAGTCTTTCGATTGTACAGACGAGCTCTTTATCAGAAGCAACTCGTTAACAATCTTCACGGGGATAGAAACCGGGCGCTTGCGTTTTCAGTCACGATATTCGTTCCCTCGCTCAACGCGATTTCATACACAGCCGGATCGTGGTTAAATTTCTTCTTGTATTCTCTCCTGACCAGGTTCTCCACTTCTCCGGCCTGGTCCTTCGCCACGAGATTGATCGTGCATCCTCCGAACCCTCCCCCCATCATGCGGGCCCCGTAGACTCCAGGAGCGCCTTGAACAAGGGAGACGAGATAGTCGAGCTCTGCGCAGCTCACTTCGTAGTCATGACTGAGGCCTTCATGAGATCTGTACATCGCATCACCGACTTCATTCAGATCGCTTTCAATCAACGACTCGCATACGCGCAGCAGCCGCAGATTTTCCTCGACAACGTATTTACAGCGGCGAAAAAGGATCGGTCCTAACGCCGATGCCGTCTCGTTGAGCATTTCCGGCGTAACATCACGGAGGCTTCGCACGCGGGGGAAATTTCGCCGGAGCAATGCGACTCCCTCGCCGCATTCCAATCTTCGTTTGTTATACTCCGACGATGCGAGCGAGTGGGAGACGTTCGTGTTGAAGAGGAGGATCGCGACGTCATTGAACTCAAACGGAAATCTTTCGAATTCCAGCGACCGGCAATCGAGCCGAAGGACTTTGTTTTCCGCGCCGAAAATATTAACGAACTGATCCATGATACCGCACTGAACTCCGACGAACTCGTTCTCGGCTTTCTGCGACATCTTCACAAGTGAGAGTTTGTCGAGCTTCAACTCAAAAATAGCATTCAGAGCAAACGCGAGTCCGGCTTCCACAGCAGCCGACGAAGACAATCCCGCACCGATCGGAATATCGCCGCCGAAGACACAATTGAAGCCGTTGAAATCGTACCCCGCCTTCCTGAGCTGGTCAACAACTCCCATGAGGTAATCCGGCCAGCGTTGTCCCGACCTATGAATGTCGTTGAGACAGAATGTATGTTCTTCATGCATATCCACCGCATGCAACTCCGAGAAGTGATCGTTGCGCGGAGCCAGCGCAAAATAGATAGCCTTGTCGATGGCGCCCGGGAGAACATATCCCATATTATAATCAGTATGCTCGCCGATGAGATTCACTCTCCCCGGAGAACGGACGACCAGCGGTTGTTCGCCATACAGTTGTTTGAATTTATCTTCTACGGCAAGTGCGAGATTCATGGTTTCGTCGGACGAGTTTCTTTGCAGATCAAAAGGCATCAGAAGAATTATTTGAAGCGTTAACACTGGAGAGAACTAATATTCTATAATCGTTTACAGAAAATTATCAAAAAAAACGACTGTTGTCTTGCTCGTGGCGGCATCCTCGAATGTGTGGATGAAAAGAACCACTCATCTCATTACAATCGTTGCCGCAAAGACTTGTAATGTAGAAGAATATGTCTACACTATCAAGTATTTCTTAAATGGAATCCAAGAAGAGGACGATCCTGCCCTGCATGGTGATAATTCTCACTGCCGCCATGCTCGAGATGAACAACTGAAATGAGTCAAAATTGGTTTCAACGATTTCCTTCGATTGTGATTAATGGTATCTTCTCTTGTGAGTCTTTTTGAATGAATATCATACGTCAATTTGTGTGAATAACCCCGGCTTGATTCGCGTTCAATTCTTGAGTATATTTATCCTCACAACACGAAAATCTGGATTGTGACTGATAGGGATGTTTGCGAGTCGTAAATTCAATAGCAGAAAGAGCGCCCAAATAAGAGAATGGGCGTTGGAATTTCAGAAATTTCAACGCGTCGGTAGCTCAATCCCCGCAATAGAACTGCGGGATTTCGCTCAAGGCGGCAAATAGAAACTGAACGCGCCAGTAGCTCAACTGGATAGAGCATCAGCCTACGAAGCTGAGGGTTAGGGGTTCGACTCCCTTCTGGCGCACAAAACAAACGGCCTCTTATAATCTACGGGCCCGCTGCTTACTCCGCTGCAGACTGACAGGTCATGCTGTGGTGACCCAAAAATTGAATGCCTCCACAAGTTGTGGGGGCATTTATGTTTATGTCCAGGTGTCACGGTTACTGGCATCTCTATGCTGTCAACCACAATGACCGCCGCCGGAAAATTTCATCCCAATCCAATTCCGCTTCGATGGCTTCCCAAAAATCTGAAAACATCTCATTCGATAGATTCTCGTCGTCCCTCAAGCGGAGGGGCGTTGAATGTGAAGGAAACTTTGACTACTTTTGACCCGTCATCAAAAGCTGCAGTGCGCTTGCATGAAAGACCTCACCTCTACACCTTTGTATCAATCCATCGGAGAACCTTGCTATGAATCTTCAGAACAAAACCGCCGTTGTCACCGGCGGGGCAATGGGAATCGGACTGGCGACTGCTCGCCGTCTTGTGGCGGAGGGATGCGTTGTGACGCTCTGGGATCTCAACGAGAAAGCGCTCAACGAAGCGCAGAAGGAACTCGCTTCCCAGGGAACCATCTATGTCCATCGGTGCGATGTCACCGATAAGAACCTCGTCTATCAGCTCGCGAAGAAAGCGGAACAGGAAATGGGAAGGGTGGATATCCTTGTCAACAATGCCGGCTACGTCTCCGGCGGAGAGATCCTGGATCGCCCGGATGATGAATGGGAGCGAACGATCGACGTGAACCTGACCGCTCTCATCTATACGACGCGGGCGTTTCTCCCGGGAATGTACGAACGAGACCTTGGTCACATCGTCAACATCTCTTCTGCCGCCGGCACCATCGGGGTCCCGGGACTTGCCGTCTACGCCGCGACAAAATGGGGTGTATGGGGGCTGACCGAGTCGCTGCGAATGGAGGCCTACAACAACAAGAAATACGGAGTAAAGTTTTCGACAATCCATCCGAGCTACATCGCGAAGGGAATGTTCGAAGGGGCGCAGCTCGGTTTTCCGGGGCGGCTGATCGTTCCGTTGGTAAAAAACCACGACGTGATTGCCGGTGCGATCGTCGACTCTGCGTTAAAGAAAGGGCGTTATTCCCCTAAGCGGCCGAGGACAGTTAACATGAACCTCCGGTTTCGTGCGGTCATGCCAGACAGCTGGTTTCAACATTTCCTCATGCTGATGGGAGTCGGCGGAAGCATGAAGTCGTGGCATGGACGAACCAAAGAAGAAAACGCGGTGAAGCCATGACGACAACAACATCGAACCGGAAAAGTGTTCCATCCGTGAATCCCGCAACAGGGGAAACCATCGGGATGACTGAATTGAATACCGTTGCCGATCTCAACGATGCAGCAGCCGAAGCCCGGAAGGTCCAGCTTGCATGGGAAGCGGCCGGGTACAGAGAACGCCGGCGGCATCTCCTCCTCGTTCGCGACTATATCGTCGAGAACGCAGAATCGCTCGCGGAGATCATCTCCCGCGACACCGGAAAAACGAAAATCGATGCGCTCAGCACCGAAGTAATGCCGGCGGCGATGGCCGTCAGCTATTATGCCTCGCACGCAGAAAAGATACTGAAGCGAAAACGGCTGAGCGGCGGGAGCCTTCTGACCTTCAACAAGCGTTCGTACGTCGACCGGGTGCCGATCGGCGTCGTTGGCATCATCAGTCCGTGGAATTATCCGTTCGCGATTCCATTCCACGAAGTTGCAATGGCGCTGATCACGGGGAATGCGGTCATCTTGAAGGTTGCCTCTCAGACGCTCCTAGTTGGAAAAGCAATCCGGGACGCCGTGGCGGCGGGGAATTTTCCCCCCGGCATTTTCACGCTCATCAATTTGCCCGGGGCGGCCGCGGGCAAGGCGTTCCTCGAGTCGGACATCAACAAGCTCTTCTTCACCGGCTCCGTTGCCGTCGGCAAGCAGCTGATGGCCAAAGCGGCCGAGCGGCTGATTCCCGTCTCGCTCGAGCTTGGGGGAAACGATGCAATGATCGTCTGCCGGGATGCGAACCTTCACCGCGCAGTGAACGGAGCGCTTTGGGCGGGCATATCGAATGCCGGGCAATCGTGTGCTGCGGTAGAGAGAATTTATGTCGAAGATCCACTCTATGAAGCGTTCGTCGCGCTTCTCAAAAAAAAGATGCATGAGTTGAAACAAGGACCGGACCAGAACTGTGAATTCGATGTGGGGGCAATGACAACGAAGGAACAGATGAAGAAGGTGCAGGATCAGCTCCGTGACGCCGGATCGAAAGGAGGAAAAATCTTTGTGAATCCTCCCGCCAACGCTGCGAATCCTGCTGGCATGTTTGTCCCGCCGGCAATCGTCGAGGATGCCACCGACGACATGATGCTGATGAAAGAGGAAATCTTCGGACCGGTCCTCGGCGTCGCCAGGGTGATGGACATGGAAGAAGCAGTACGAAAGGCAAACGCCTCAACATTGGGCCTGACGGCTTCTGTCTGGTCCCGCAACAGGAAAAAAGCCCGCAGCATCGCCGCCCGGCTCGAGGTAGGATCGGTGATGATCAACGACCACCTCATGAGCCACGGACTCGCCGAGACGCCGTGGGGAGGCTTCAAGGAATCCGGCATCGGCCGCACGCACGGCTACCTCGGACTGGAAGAGATGACGCAGCCTCGTGTCGTCGTCGATGACATCCTGCCCGGGATGCAGAAAAATATGTGGTGGTACCCGCACAACAGGAGAGTTTTCGACGGGCTCCTTGGCGGGCTTCACGTACTCTATTCCAAGAGTCTGGGAAAGCGTTTGGCCGGCGTCGTCAAACTTGTTCCGGTCTTCTTCCGAAGTTTTCAAAAGTAGAGGGAGGTTCCGCTAACGCATAATGCCCGATAATTTATTGGGTATTATTTTTATTATCTGCGTTTATCTAAATTGTGACCGTCCGCCGGGGTTAACGGGCCCAGACTTCCACCTCTTTTCTCGCGCCTCGTAATTCCTTGTCCAGTGTCCGGTATTGGGGGCAGTGCCTTTCTACCAACTTCCAGTATTTTTTTGAGTGATTCATTTCAACTGTGTGGCAGAGCTCATGGATCATGAGATACTCAACAAGTTCCGGCCGAAGGAATACCAGTGCTTGGTTCAGATTGATGTTCTTCTTGACTGAACAGCTCCCCCACCTGGTTCTCTGATTCCGTACGGCTCCTCTATTAAAGCTGAGTCCGCGTTCCTCGCTGATTCTTTCCAGCCAGGGAAGAAGTATTGCGGCAGACTTTTCCCGAAGCCACCTCTTGAGAAGGTTGAACGGGACCCTCTTGCTTCGGGAGTCAATGCAGAGCTTCACCGTGCCGTTTGCTTCGACGAGACGATTCCTCCGGTTTGAATGGTATTCTACAACGACGCTGTAGCTGAAACCGATGCTCCGCAGGTTTATCCTTGCCGGGATTTCTTTTGCCGAACCGGTCCAACGTACCTTTTCAATAGACCTTCGGATCCATTCTTCTTTCTTCACGATAATATCCGAAATTGTCGAGATGTCGAATCCGGGCGGAACGACCACGACAACTCCGGCATGCTGTGAAACCGATAATCGCACATGTCGGGATCTCGCGCTGGTGCGGACTTTATAATCGATCATACGACGTGTTATTGTTGAGGGTTGATTTTATTTCAATCGCGTCAGTCTTCATCGCATCTTGTTGTGTACGGCTTTCAATAATATATTAAAAATCTAAGGAATAATGTAAGCGGAACAATTTCGGGCAGCGGGCTGCTTTGTTCATCAACCCTTCTCCTGAAGGGATGGCTTCGCAGGACTCGTCCCGATAATCACGAAGTAATGTCTTTGGCAAAAACATCGACGTTCAATCAAGGTGAACAGCCGGTTGTCATGCTGGGTAAGTGAGCCCGCTCGAAAAGCGGAGCGAACACATCGATGCACGATTTTCGTGCTTTCTGAATCAAAGCACCCCAGTACCATACGTTTCCCTGCTTGACACAACGTATTTCCTCATGTACATTCTTATAGTCACAGCTTCCTTTCGCCAATCAAAAACCTGCGGAACATGAAAAAAATTGTATTCACTATTGTTATGTTCCTGTCGTCGTGCCTTCATGCACAGAGCACTTCATCCTCCGACATCGAGATCGTGGAGAGCACACCCATAGGCACGTCGCTCGACAATCCAAACATCCGCAACACGCAGGAAGTGTGGCTCGAAATGATCGGCCGCGCGCGCCGGTCGCTCGACCTTGAAGAATATTATGTCTCCAACGAAACCGGTAAATTGCTGGAAAGCGTCCTCACGGCGGTCTACAAGGCCTCAGACCGCGGAGTGAAAGTCCGCCTCATCGTCGATGCACGGATGTACAAAACGTATCCGCAAAGCGTCGACAGCTTAGGACACCATAAGAACATTGAGACCCGGCGCATCGATTTCGCGGCAATCGCCGGCGGGATACAACATTCAAAATATTTTATCGTGGACGGAAGAACGGTCTTCGTCGGCAGCCAGAATTTCGATTGGAGATCGTTGGAGCACATCCATGAACTCGGCCTGCGGATAAATAGCAGGGAGATTGCCGAAGTGTACGGCGACATTTTCAACCTCGATTGGGAACTCGCTTCCGACACAGCGAAGACCGGAAAGGCCATCCCAATTTTGCATAAGCGGTATGGAACCCCATTCCATCTTGCTGCAAACGGCGGAGAGGACGCAATTATTTCGCCAACGTGCAGTCCATTAACCTGCATACCCGATACAACGTTGTGGGACGAGCATGCGATTGTGGGTTTGATCAACGGCGCCCAGCGGGTATTGACGCTGCAATTTCTCACGTATTCTCCACGGGTCTGGGGAGGAGGGACATACACAAATATCGATGACGCAATTAGGAGTGCCGCAAAGAGAGGCGTCAAGGTACGCATGATCGTCTCGGACTGGGAAAAAAGCTCGCCGTCCGTCAGCAATCTTAAGGAGCTCAGTGCGCTGCCGAACGTCGAAGTCGCATTCACGGCGATTCCTGAATGGGACGGGGGATATATCTCGTATGCCCGCGTCGAGCATTGCAAATATATTGTTGCAGACGATTCGTCATTCTGGCTCGGCACGGCGAACTGCGAAAAGAGCTACTTCTACACCACCCGCAACCTTGGTATCATCGGAAAAAGTCCGTTCCTCGCCGGAATTCTGTCGAATATTTTTCTGAAAAGCTGGAACAGTCCCTATAAAGAGCTGATTACTCAAAAGGGAGAGTATACACCGCGTGAACACGGTGAGAAAAAATGATAGAATAAACGGCGGAACCCGGCTCTCTGGCCTCTTGTGTAGCATCACGAAAACCGGCTGCAGAGAACCGGGGAGGAACAATAAGATTGCGGAACTTGATAAAATTCGACATATTATATTCTAGAAAGATCGTGCTTCATGAGGGTGATTCGGGGGAGAGGGGACACCGCTGATCCCTCATCATCCGGATTCTTGACCTAAACAGAACAGCAATAACATGCCTCCGACTGAAATTTCACTTCCCGGTATTACCGTCCGCATCGCGGTTCCAATGAAAAAAGTATACATCTATGCCAGAGATTTCGTGACGCGGTACCCCGCCGTGCTGGCCTCCTATTTCATCTACGGCTATTATTTCATCTCGACACTCGATTTTTATGTAGCGTTCAAAAAGAAACATCTCGGAGCCTCCGAAACGCTCTCGCATTTTGACACGCTCCTTTGGATGTGGGTCCTTGCATGGGCGCTCGTTCGAGTGATCGAGCTGCGGGAAAAACTCTCCACGAAAGAAAAAGAAAATCTTTCTCACCAGCATACGATCCAGCTCAAAGAAACGCAGCTGAAAACTCTCAACGATGTCGTAATGACGCTGAAACATCGCATCAATAACCCTCTGGCGATCATTCTCGGGTATGTCCGTCTTGCAAAAAAGAAGTCTACAGACGAGGATATATCGAAAAAATTATCGGAGATCGAAATAGCCGCCCAGCGCATCAATACAACGATGAAAGAATTCTCCCTCGTTCGTGTCTATCAAACAATGGACTCCCCCGTTGGGGATCTGGTCGTTACCGACGAATCCTCCTCCGAAAAGAAATAATCTCTCCGAAGTATTCAATGACTGCCCACGAACGCTGGATGGAATTTGCGCTGAAGGAAGCGCGCAATGCTTTTTCAAAGAACGAGGTTCCGGTCGGAGCTGTCGTCGTTCACGGAGGGGCGGTGATCGGCAAAGGGTTCAATCAGACCGAAATGATGAACGACCCGACCGCACACGCAGAAATGATCGCGCTCACGGCTGCGGCATCGAGCCTGAATTCCAAGTGGCTGAAGGGCTGCACGTTGTACGTTACGCTTGAACCATGCCCGATGTGTGCCGGTGCGATCGTGCTCTCCAGGATCCCTGCCATCGTCTTCGGATGCTACGACCCGAAAATGGGGGCGTGCGGAACGCTTTTTTCGATCACGGACGACGAACGGCTGAACCACCGGGTTCATACGATCGGCGGAGTGCTCGATGCGGAATGCGGTGAGCTGCTAAAGGAATTCTTTAAGAAGAAGAGGGTCAAAAACCGCTCATGAAGAAACGCCGACCCCTGTACCGCTTTTAAGTTTCTCCGCGCGGTCTGCAAGCCGGAGCTGCTCGATGATCTCGTCGAGCTTCCCGTCAATAATTTCGGAGAGGTTATAGAGCGTGAGTCCGATGCGGTGGTCGGTCACTCTGTTCTGAGGATAGTTGTAGGTGCGGATCTTATCGCTGCGGTCGCCGCTTTTGATCATCGATTTCCTTGTTGCAGCGGTTCCTGCGGTTTGTTCGCTAAGCTTGATTTCATACAATTTCGCGCGGAGCATTTTCATGGCCCGCTCGCGATTCTGAAACTGCGAGCGTTCCTGCTGGCAGGCGACGATGACGCCGGTCGGTTTGTGCGTAATGCGGACCGCCGTCTCTACTTTGTTCACGTTTTGTCCCCCTTTTCCCCCTGCGCGGTACGTATCAAATTGAAGGTCGGCGGGATTGATCTCGATCTCAACATCTTCAACAGTCGGCAGCACTACCACCGATGCCGCCGAGGTGTGAACTCGTCCCTGCGCTTCGGTCTCCGGGACACGCTGCACACGATGCACGCCGCTTTCAAATTTCATCATGCCGTACGCATCCTCCCCCTCGACGCTGAGGACGACCTCTTTGAAACCCCCTTTTTCCGTTTCGTTCCAATCGAGCGTTTCCACCTTCCATCCTTTGCGTTCGGCAAAGCGGGTGTACATCCTGTACAGATCCGAGGCAAAAAGGGCGGCTTCTTCGCCGCCGGTGCCGCCGCGAATTTCCATGATGGTATCTTTGCTGTCGTTCGGGTCTTTGGGGACGAGGAGCTGTTTCAGACGGTCTTCCACAGCTAAAAGCTTCGGCTGAAGCTCGGCCAGTTCGGCTTCGGCCATCGATTTCAATTCGGCATCGCCTCCCTGCTCGAGAATCTCTTTGCTTCCCCTCACGCTCGTGAGCAGTCTTTTGTATTCTTCATATCCTTTGACAATTTCTGAAAGCTCTCGAAATTCCTTCCCGAGTTCCTTGTTCCTCTCCTGATTTGAAATCACCGCAGGGTCGCTCAGCAATCGGGTGACTTCGAGATAACGCTCTTTGATTTTTTCTAGTTTTTCTAACATTGTACCGAAAGAAAGTGCGGTTGGAAACGGGCGGAATTACCCGACAGCGACAGAATGAACAAAAGCCGCAGCGGACGCATCGTCCAGGCACAGCGCCGCCTTTATCGCACACAGCGAAACTTCCATTTGAGTTTCGTCCGGCTCCTTCGTGGTTATTTTCTGAAGCCATAACCCGGGCGCGACCAACAGTCTGCCGAACGGCGACGTTGCGTGCTTTGCGGAAAACTTCAGCACTTCATACGAGATGCCTCCGACTATCGGGATAAACGGGATATGCGTCGCAAGCCGGATCGGGAGCGACAGCGAACCGTACGCTAACAGGACGGCTGCATCGAGAAGACTGAAGAGAAGAATCGACACAAGCATGACGAGCAGGACAAAGCTGGTGCCGCATCGCGGATGAAACCGGGTGAACCGCATCGCTGAAGAAATTTCGAGCGGCGCGTTTTGTTCGAATGTAAATACCGCCTTGTGCTCCGCGCCGTGATACTGGAAGAGGCGGTAAACGTCCTTCATGAGCGAGATGGAATACAAGTACGCAATGAGGATGGCAATCCGGATCGCTCCGGCAACGAGGTTGAAGAACAGCGGCTGCTGTTCAACTTTGAAAAACAACGTCGCGATAAACAACGGGATAAAAAAGAAAATCCCGATTCCGAGCGCAAGAGCCGCGACGAGCGTTACCGACAATGAAAATGTCGACTGGCCTTTCGCCGCCGCCGAATCGTCGACGGAAGGATCGCTGAGCGCGATTTCCGCGGAATAATTAAGCGTTTTAATGCCGATGTACATCATTTCAATCAGGCCGACGGCACCGCGAACGATCGGAATTCTCAAGATCGGATATCGTTCTGCAAGGGAATGGAATTCCTCCTTTTTCACAACAATCTTGCCGTCGGGGCGGCGCACAGCGGTCGCGATCATTCCTTTTGCCCTCATCATAACGCCTTCGATCACGGCCTGGCCGCCGACCTGCATCGGTTCATTCGGGTTGAACGCCGGATTGATCGGCGTCCACGTTTTTGTTGTTTCTTCGTTCTTCATTCTCTGGAATGTTGTTGGGTGATTGATATCAATATACGAAAATAAGGGCGGTCTTTCATCTCCCGGTGATGGTACCTTTTAGAATTTTGGAACGGATTTCCATCCGTTCCTACGTTTTTGTGATAGCAGGAACGGTCGAAAGACCGTTCCCAGCGAGAACGTACCACTTCCCATGTCTCAGTACCCGGCTGCCTCCCCATAGCCTCGGGGGTCGGTCGCACCAAGCATCAGCCCTCTCTTTCGATCGAACAAAATTCCTTCCGCAAGGCCTGTCGTGTTTTCGCGCATCCGAAGCGCGTATCCCATCGCGCGGAGATTATCAACCGCGTCTTGCGACAACGCACGCTGCTCGTACATCAGGTGATCGGGCAGCCATTGATGATGGATCCGTGGCGCGTCGACAGCTTCCTGGATCGTCATTTTGAAGTCGATCACGTTCACGATCACCTGCAGAACCGTGGTCATAATTGTCGAACCGCCGGGCGATCCGATCACCATGAACGGCTTTCCGTCTTTTACTACGATCGTGGGCGTCATCGAACTCAGCATTCGCTTGTTCGGTGCGATGGAATTCGCACCGCTGCCGGTAAGGCCGTACTCGTTCGGCACGCCTTCCTTTGCGCTGAAATCGTCCATCTCATCGTTCAACAAAAATCCCGCACCGGTGACGACCACCTTGGAGCCGAACGCGTCGTTCAACGTCGTCGTCACGCTCACACAGTTGCCAAACCTGTCGGCGACGGAATAATGCGTGGTGTGGTCTTTCTCCGGCGGCGGCTGGATGCCGTGAGAGATCTGATCGCTCGGAGTCGCCGTGTCGGGATCGATTGTTGCACGGCGCTGCTCTGCATATTTTTTTGAGATAAGCCAAGCAACCGGAATTTTTACGAAATCGGGGTCGCCCAGAAATTCCGCCCTGTCTGCATAAACTCGCCGCATCGCTTCCGTCATCCGATGAACGGCTTTCGACGAATTCCAGCCGCAGGCTTCGAGGTCGTAGCCTTCAAGAATGTTCAGCATCTCGACAAGGGCGACGCCGCCGCTGCTCGGCGGTCCGGAAGAAATGATCTCGTACCCGCGATACGTTCCGCGGACAGGGTCTCTGATGATCGATGCATACTCTTCAAGGTCCTTGAGCGTGATGAGTCCGCCCCCCCGTTTCATTTCTGCCACGATCAATTTCGCGGTCTCACCGGTGTAGAATCCGTCGCGCCCTTTGTCCCTGATGCGCTTGAGCGTTGCTGCCAGGTCATTTTGACGAAACAGTTCTCCTTCCGCGTACGGCTTGCCATTTTTTGAGAATGCTTTTTTTGAACTTTTGTAGGCAGAGAAATCGGGCAGCATCCGCTCAAGGTCGTCGGCGAGCCGGTAGTGAAGATGAAATCCCTTTTCAGCCAGGTCGATCGCCGGCTTGAGCACTTGCGCGCGGCTGAGTTTTCCATACCGGCGCTGGGCGTACATCATTCCGGCGACCGATCCCGGGACGCCGCATGCGAGATGTCCGCGAGTACTTCTTTGCTGCACAAAATTTCCGTTCTTATCGAGGAACATATCGCGCTGCGCTGCCGCCGGCGCCGTTTCCCTGTAATCGAGCGATTTCACCGTGCCGTCTGCAAAACGCATCACCATGAAACCGCCGCCGCCGATATTTCCGGCTCCCGGATACGTGACCGCCAGCGCAAAGCCGACCGCAACGGCCGCATCGACGGCGTTCCCTCCCTCCTTCAGGATCTTGAGACCGACGTCCGCCGCGATAGGATCCGCCGCCACTACCATCCCCTTTTTGCCGCGGACTGGATCGCGGGAAGCCGGAACTGCCTGAAACGAAACAGCAACGCTGAGCGCGCAGAGGATTACCGGAGTGCGTAGACCCTTCATTCTGCTTCCTTCCTTTCGACTGGCTTCTGAATTTCGGCAAGAACGTACAGGATCCGGTTTCTCGCGGCCCGCTGGACCGTAAAGAGAATGTTCTCGTACTGTATCGATTCGTGGTCTTTTGGAATTCTGCCGAACAAGTGAAACAAAAATCCGCCCAGCGTATCGTACCCCGATTCATCGTTAAAGAGCGGGACCCCAAGCTTCTCCGAAGCTTCTGCAATACCGATATTTGCGCTGAACCGGTAGGAATGTTCGCTGAGCTTGAGCGCCTTCGATTCGGAGACCGCGAGCTCGTCCGAAATATCCCCGACGATCGTTTTGACGACATTTTGGAAGGTCACAAGACCGGCGGTCCCTCCGTATTCATCCACAACGACCGCGATCCTGGTTTTCTTATCCTGGAATTCCTTCAGGAGGTCTTCAACTTTTTTACTTTCCGGGACGAAAAGAGGCTCTCGTGAAAGTTTAAGAATATCGAGCGTTTTGCGGGCTTGTTTTTCATACAGCAGCGGCAGAACATCTTTTGCGTACAGAATACCTTTGATGTTGTCGATCGTGTCGGAATAGACGGGGATGCGCGAATGTTTCTTTGCAACAAAGACATCGACAATCCCGTCGAACGACTGAACCGCCCCGTCGAGCGCAACCATATCGGTGCGGGGCGTCATCACTTCACGGACGATCATCTCCCTGGCATTCATCATACTGTGAATAATGCTCCGTTCCTCCTGGTCGATCGCTCCATGGTCGCTCACAACATCGGCGAGCGTCTTGATCTCGTCGCTCTTTAAGGCAGTTTGCCGCTGATGAAGGCCGAGGCGGGTTTCGAATGCATTCACCATCGCAACAAGGACGGCCGTAAGAGGATAGAAGACCACCGATACAAGATAGAGAGGAAAAGCGATGCGGCGGGAAAATGCGGCGGGCACTTTCGCGGCGATGACTTTTGGCGTCACTTCGCTCAGCACGATCACGACGAACGTTACGACGACCACTTCGATTCCCAGCGCCAGTTCTCTATTCCATCCAAAAGCTCCGGCTGCGTCGACGGTAAGAAGAGCGACGACAACGGCTGCCGCGGTGGTAACGACGGTATTGCCGATAAGGATCGTTACAAGCAGGTATCTGGGCTTCCGCAAGAGCATTGCAACGTACTTCCACGCTCCGGGATTGTCCGATGTATGCTCTTCAAGCGCGGACGGCTGCAGCGAAAAGAGCGCGACCTCCGCAGCTGAAAAAAAAGCTGAAAGGGCCAGCGAACAAAGAAACACCGCGCTGTCGACAAGAATTTCAGATACCATTCGTGGCCAGGGGTTATGGATGCAGTTGTTCGAAGAGACTATGAACACAACAGCCCCGCCGCAGCGGGGCTGTTATCAATGTACAAAGGAGAAAGAACTTTTTCCATTCGTTAGAACGGAAGATCGTCCTCTTTTGCCTGCGCAGCATCAGCCGCGGGCGCTTCAGATTCAGCACCGTTGGTCGGCCGCTGACCCCCTCCGTCCAGCATGATCAATTGGTCGGCAACAATTTCCGTAATATATCTTTTCACCCCGTCTTTTTCGTAATTGCGCGTCTGAAGTCTTCCTTCAATATAAACGCGCTTCCCCTTCTTCAGCCACTCGCCGCAAATCTCAGCAAGTTTTCTCCAGGCAACGATGTTGTGCCACTCGGTCCGTTCCTGTGCGTTTCCTTCCTGGTCTTTCCAGGAATCGCTCGTAGCGATCGAAAATGTCGCAACGGCAACGCCGGCGCTTGTGTACTTCAGCTCAGGGTCTTTCCCCAAATTCCCGATGAGCTGCACTTTATTCAGGCTTTTTGACATATAACCCCCTTTTATGATTTAGTGTGATAATAATCCGTCTGCCCCCCAGGCAAACGGTGTTCATTGAGAAAATAATACGGGAATTTTTTTTAAAAAACAACCCGGCTCTACTGCCATGCCGCTCGCCGGTCCATATCCGGAAATGCTTCGAGAGCCGCTTACGGGCCCTGCCGCACGATCACAATTTCATGATTTGTGAGGATCGCCAATTTACGCAAATCAGCACTTTGGGGGGCCTGGACGAGCAGTGCGCTGCGGAACTCACTGTTCGCAGGCAGCCCTACCACCGATCGGGAAGAAATCTGATACTCGGGCCTGCCTTCAGCCGAAAAAACCTTGATGACGGATGGAAAAGCAACGACGATTTCATCCTTCGTGCTGGTGATTGCTTTCGGATTTTCGGACGAGAGGAGAGAAAAGGAGCTCAGGTAGTTTCCAAAAACATCGAAGGCAACAACACGGTGCGCATCGAGGACGAACACCTGGTCCGAAGAAGTTACCGTAAGGTCGTGCGGATCGGATAATGTCCCTTCTCCCGCCGTGTATGATCCAAATTCCATTTGGAAGTTTTGCTTCTGGTCGAATTTCAGGACCCGCTTGCCCTGCGTTTCAAGAACGAACAGTTCTCCCTGCGTGGAAAGACCGCAGGCCGCGGGGTAAAATTCTCCGCTGTATGACGACGGTAAATTCTGATCGGTAATTGATTGAGCATAATTCAGCTTCCGGTCGAACTCCTGAACTCGGCGGTTGTTGTAGTCGGCGACACAAATATTCAGCGGAAATGAAGCACACACACCGGTCGGCTGGTCGAACTCGAAATTGCCCCATCCTTTGCCGCCGATCGTTTTCACTGCTGAGCCGTCGGAACCAAATTCTGCCAGGGTGTTATTCCCCTGGTCAAGCACGAAAAGGCCGCCGTCGGAGGCCGCGGAAAACGATGCCGCATTCATAAAGCTGCCGTATGTAAAGTCGACCACCACTCCCTGCAGTGATGCAGCCGACGAATCTGCCGCTGGGATCACGGGAACGGAAGCCGTTTCCCGCTCTGTCATGAACGGTACGTCGCGCAGAGGGAACACCGCGGCGATAAGCCAAAGAAATACCAGTGACGGATTCATATGTTCAGCGTCGTTAATTCATCTATGTGGAGGTCGCTCAGTGCTCCAAACCTGTGCTGATGAGGTTCGCGAGCAATGCATACGAGGCACGCTGAAGGTCGAGCAGTCTCGGGAACAGATTCAGCGCACAGTAGAAAATTTTTCCCTGATCCATACGTCTTTCGCACACAAGTGCACGGGATCCAGACGTTATTAAGATTTTGGAATCGCCGTTCTTCTTTACGTCCAGTTGAGTGTAAGCGAGCGCGAACGGTGTGCCAGCGAATTGGCTCACATCGATCCTGTTCGGCGCGTACAAAATGCTGTCGGTTGAATCCGAAGAGATCTTTTCTGCGCAGTCATCGGCTGAAAAATCGGTGAACGAAACGTCATCCCCCAGGAGAGCGGTTTTGGGAACCGTTCCATGCTGCGGAAGAATGACCAGTCTGCCGCCATGCCTGAGCCATTGTTCTACCGAATCCAACTGCCGGCCGGCACGGGCGAACGTATCGAACGAGAATTGATCGACAACGATCACTGAAAGATCGGACAACGCCGATGGAGAGAACCTTGCCATGTCCAGCGATGTTGTACTGGCACCCAGCCGGTGAAGCGCAGTCAGGACGGGGCTCTTCTCGACCGCAGAACAAATTCCTACGTTCTTCGTAATCGCCGCTTTGACGTCTGGCGGGTGGACTGTAAAACTTCCTGCGGGATTTCCCTTACCGGCCCAGATCGTCACCTGGCGGGGGGAGGTCAGCAGGGTGTCTTTCCATACAAGCGGGAGGGTGTAGATTTCTACAAAATTTTTTCCCTGCATGTCCAATGTCTTATCGGGTGAGGATACAACTGCGTCATTCAAGTGGAGAACCGCTCTCGATTCGTCGCGAACGTTGCTTCTGAAGCGCACACTCACAACCGTATCCCGGTACATCATCACTTGCGGAGACAGGATTTCGGCGGATCGGTACGGAGCTATAATGAGCGGGATCTCCTCCTTATACATAAAATTCCTGGCGGGATCCGGATCCCGATGGCTTACAATAAAAACCATCGGCGTCCTCACTTGCATGGCCGCGAATCCCTGCGGCGTTTCAGTAGAATTCAGGCTGATTCCCCGCGGAGAGAGGATTCTGAATTGCTCGCTGTCCTTCAACGAATAAAAACTATTCCGGGCTTCGTTGACAATCCATTCTTTCTGAATGACTCCCGGGAAAACGATTTGTGTTATGCCGCCGGCAAGCACCGGGCCGAATGTCCCGAATTTCAGAAAGAAGACCTGAACAGGAGTGATAATTGTATCGCTGACGCTGTAATGGATCGCAACGCCCAGAACTTCACAGCGAAGATTCTCGAGTTGAAGCTTCCATGAGGCCAGCACTCGCAAGTCGATCGGATCCATCAACGCCGCCTCGTTCTGTATGAATGAGTCGACCAGGGCAATCGTGCGGCGGATCATCGCAAGGCGTTTTTCGCGGTTTAAAAGTTTATCGGCGGAACCCAAGGAGTTGATCGCTGGAAGAAGTGTCTTCAGCTTTTGACCGATTTCGGGGAGCCCTTTATCCAAAGGAAGGGAGGGCTTTACATTCTCTGGGAAAGCTTGAGTGTAACGATGCGGCGCGTGCTCATCCCACAATGGAATTTGCCGGCGCAAACTTGCGTAAAACCCTTCTGCCCTCCGCGCCATCTGGAGGCTGCTTTCCGACCAAACCGAGTCCCGTTGTTCAACGGGGAGAGCCGCTCCTTTCACGGCTTCTGCAGACGGGACAAATAATCGCTTCACACTCAGCAGCGACGTCCTCTTCTTGCCGCGGAGATCGTTCATGATCAGGCGCTTGAGATATGAGGTCCGTTCCGATTCCTTGTTTTCCGACAACGGGTCCCGGTCAAGGACGATAATGTCGGGCATGACTTGAGCGAGCACGCTGTCAAGGCGGCCGCTCAGGGTATTCGTCAGCGCGGCCGTCGGATGAAAACAGTTCACACCGGCGGAAAAATCGTTCACAGGAATGTTGAGAAAATACGATTGCGCTCCGAGGTATGCAAGCGCACGATACGCTTCTTCTTTTCTCCGTGAAGCAAGCTGATAGAACATCTCACCGTTGAGGTCGCTGGGGATGTCTTCTCCGTTCGTAATATAGGCAACCGCAACGGTCGCCCCGTCCCTGATTCTGAACTGCGCTATCGAAGCGCGGTCCTCAAAACCCGGAGCCGCTGCAATGACAAGGTAGACGGCAGGGTTCTTTAATTCCCGGAGAATTTGTGCAGACGCATGGCTTCCGTTCCTCGCGAAATACGGAGACTGCTGCGGATATGCTGCAGAGACGGCAACAAAGAGTAGTGCAAGCGATTGTTTCAGTGACATTCGAGTACCGGTATGGTTTTTCGTTACTTGCTGATCGTGCACACTGCGCACGATGCAAAATAAAAAAGGTCGCCCGAACAATACGGGCAACCTTTTTCACTACTGCGGCATCTATTCTTTAAAAACCAAGCCTCACAGTGAACACATTGATGGAGGTTAGGAGGAGAACGTGTTCGTAGGCGTAATCAAGCGTGAAATTCAGGTCGCCTAAATTGGCGTTGATTCCGGCTCCGAACGTGTAGTCGAATATTTCAGACGTCTGTCCGGTCTGATCCTTGGGCGCATTCGGTGCATAGTTATATCCGCCCCGAAGGAAGAGCATGTTGTTCAACGTCACCTGCAGGCCAAACTTATAGATATCTGAACTATAGTTGTTGTTTTGGAAGTCGGCGAACACGGTCACGCCGTTCGATTCACCCAGTTTCTTATCGTAGGCCAGCGCAACATCCATTTGCGACGGGAGCTCAAACGACGCCGCCTGGACATCGTACCATTGAGTGCCTCGAATGTCTCCGACTGTCGTCCCCTGGCGAAGGAGATCGGAACCGGAAAACGTCATGTTCGGACCGAGGTTTTTAATCGCGACACCCAACTTCAACTCCGGAACCACGAGACCATTATACTGCACGCCGGCATCGAGCGCAAACCCTGACGCCGTGGTGCTCATGATCGTCTCGTTAATGAAGTTGAAATTCGCGCCGACGGATATCCGGTCGCTGAGGATCTTCGAATAGGTCAGCGCGGCCGTCATAAATGTCGGTGAATATGTTGCGCCCGTTCCATCAGGGTTGTCCTCGGTCGTCACAGGAATATTCCCGAAGGCGAGCGATTTGAACGATGCAGCAAACGTCCCGACAGTTCCGAACGTTGCCGCGACCGCTCCATAATCTACGCCGATGCCGGCGAGATATGACTCGTGCGAGAACGACGCTTCGGTACCGAACGTGCCTCGCGCCAGACCTGCGGGATTCCAGAAGATCGCATCTGTCCCGGAAATAAATGCGATATCGCTTCCCGCGAGCGCTATACCGCTTGCACCGGTAGGGATCAAGAGTTCCTGCGCGCCTGCCGTCCCGGTGCGGTTCGTATTGCCCGCGAACGCTGTTAAGAACAGCAAGGTGCTCACCACAAAAAGAGCCGCCAAGCGTTTTAGTATGATATTCATTGAATATCTCCTTCCAATTTTAATTTTTCAAATAACAATGTTTTCATTTTCGCTCCTTAGGTTTCTCAATAATGGTCTAAGAACTGCTGTTCCGGGATGATCGCAAGCTTCAGCGTCTTCGTCCCCAAACTTCCGCAGTCGATGTAGGCGATATACATTCCTGCAGCAACCGGCAGTTTATGTTCATTCAGCAGATCCCAGTCCGAGAATTGTGTTAGATCGTTCTTGACAATTGTCCGGACGAGAATACCAGCGAGATTGAAAATTCGAATCGTCGCACTCGAAGGCAAGTGCGTGAACCGAACCCATCTGTCATACTTGCTTGCTTCAAGCCTGTTAAACCCAAAGTATGGATTCGGGAAAACATTGATTTGAGAGATATCCGCTTTCGCCAAGGAAGCTGAGTAATTCACCTGCGGGACCGTAAAGGTAAATGCATCTTGACCAATCTGGAGAGGATTGTTATAGATTATTTTTACGTCGTCGCCAGTAGTAAATTTGCAAGCCCAGAACACCCAGTTCCATGTTAAGCTGTCTTTGACAGCCGCAGTCGTGGGGTCAAAAGGAGTTGTGCTGCCGGTATATTTCGTACTTAATACCCAGGCATATACTCTATCCTTCATGTCCCAAACCGCGAAGCCCGGATTGGCGGGATTTCCCTTGCGATCATAAAACAGGAGGTTGACTTGTTCGTTCTTATCCGTGCACCAAACCTCGAAGGGAATCCTTACGGTGAATGGAGCGCTTGATCCGGGGTTTGGATTTAGCGGATGAGTCGCCATGGTAGCGGGAGAATGAACGCCGATGAGGGTTGCTATGGAGCCTCCGGACTTCGTGATGATTACGGTATCCGTGCCTATAACTGTATCTCCAAGCACTCCCGTCCATCGCAATTCATAATCTTGCTGCATAACGGCAATATTTGAAAGCGGAACGCCGCCGCCCGCGACATAATTAATTATCGAACCGGCCGCGCTGCCATCGGCATTCCCAAAATCCGTGAAATCCGTAATGCCCCAGTTACCGTTGGCATCTTCCCATTCGTGGTCAGCGCTCACATAGCCCAATGCCTTTCCGTTTAGGATGACGTTTCCTTGCGTTATGGGGGCAACGAAGCTGCCGCTCACAGTTACCTGGAGACCATTCACGTCAATAGGATTTACTCCCACATTGTGGCCTATCGTGCCGGACGAACCACCCGGGCCGTAGAAGCCGTTGGCCTTGAAGAATGTGGTCTGATCGTAGCTGTCAACTCCACCGTATATTGTCTGATTCTTGAGGACAATATTTCCGGTCGCTACATCAGTGAGATTCCACTGATGCTGAGTGACAAGCTGATTCGCAATCGACGTTAACGTATCTGAGCCGGTCACATCGATAGGACCACCGCCGTATCCGTCATCGTGCATTGTATAGCTCATCACAATGGGGAGGGTCGGCGAGCCGTGCGATAACACAACGATATCTTCGCCCCCAGCAAACACACCATTTGTGCTGTGGCCGGTCATAGTGCCGAAGGTAGCAGTGTTTGTCCCGTGATTATATGTATAACTGATAGCACCGCCGACGGAAGAATTCAGGCTGGTCGGTGCAAAAATAGTATCGATCACCAGGCCTGCCGGGAATGTAATTGAAATTCCGTCGCAATAGTCGAAATCGACTGAAACGACGCTTACGGCGTTATGAATTGTAAAACCTGTCTTGGTCAAATCGGTCCATACACCCGATGCAGATAAGGAAGAACCGGTGAGAGTATCGGATTTGTTCAATCCTTTTCTCTTGGCTACCGGCGGGGTAATATCGGTCCAGACTCCGCTCGAGCCTAAGGTATACTGCTCATCGTGGAATGAAACTTTATATTGATCTCCCGTGACAAGCGGCGGATTCACAACGTTCACATTAATCTTTGCATCCGCGGTCCCAGTGTGAACAATATTCGTGAAGGCTCCCGTCGCTGCGGCCGTCACACCAGGCGCCAGCTTTTCCGCCCGCACATCCTGGATATGGCCGGAGATGGAGCTCTCAAGGTTATTCGGTTCAGCTCCGGCTCCGTTGTAGCTGTACGCCGTCACCGCAAAAAAGTAGTCGCGGTTGTCAATAATCGGACCGGCTGTAAAGGCATCCTGAGTGATCGTAATCGAGTGCTGCACGCCTTGCCGGGATCCAAACTGAACGGGTTTCGTAATGACAAACCCCGTTCCCGGGTCAAAGGCCAGATCACTGATGATTCCCTGGCTCGTCGTGATGTCGTACGTTGCAAGGCGCTTCGCTCCACTCGGAGAATTTGATGGAAGCTGGTACACATTGTATCCCTGGAACGCATACCCCTTGTCCACGAAACTCTCTTCGGCAGCGTCCGTTACCTGATCGCCCCAGCTGAGAACGATCTTGCCGTCAAGCTGGGCAACTTTTACGTTCGGCGAGGGGGGAGGATTGGGAAGATTAAAGAAGAAGTTGTACGCCGTCTGCGCCAGTTGGTCGTTGTATTTCAGAACCGAGACGCTCGAAATATTGTCGCTCCCGTATGCAGCCAATGCTGCAACAACGACTTCCTGTGTATCTCCAGGCTGCATCGAAAAAGGTCCCGAGCAAAGGGCCATTCGAACGTCGGCAGGAGGTGAAACTCTTGCCGGACCGATGTATGTCGGGCCCACGCCGGTCACCGGGTCGCCAGGATAGCAAAACTTGGTACCGCCCGTGACCGCGGTTGGAAACGGTAAACCGGTAGTAGTGACCAAACCTCTCATGAGGTTGTACCATTGGAACGAACCCACGGGGCCGTTAGAACCAAGGTTCGGATCTCCGAACGTTGGGTTGCCGTTGATGAAGAACCCGAAAGCCGTCATCGGCAAATTCTTGTACCCGCCAACGTGCTTCAGGTCGAAGATTGCCGTATCTGCCGGCAATCCCGCGACCTTCGGACCTTGAAAGAAATCAAAGCCTGCCGCAGGCGGCGGCAAATTTGCGCTTGCAAAATTTGCGTCTCTCGGCTCGCCGTTGTAAACATATCCAAGGCTGAGCAATGTATCGCAGCCCGTAGCGTCATCAGTGGCGGCTCCAAGATCAGGATCGCACCACTGCGATACGTACATCGAATCTAACGGCTGTCCGCTTTTATTGATGAACTTGTAGGAGAGAAAAATTGTGCTTCCTAACGCACCCGGGCGGTTATATGCCCAGATTGTGCGCTGCACTTCAATCCCGATAGGATTCGAATTATATAAGTTTATCGTCAACGCGGGATTTAAGTCGTTCATGACCATCCACTGGGTCTGGTCTGCGCCCGGGAAGCCCGGTATGTCGATATTCGCTTCATACACACCGTCGCCGTTCACGTCCGTGTACGGAGCGCCTTGGGCCGCCGGCCAATTATTCCAATCGGCCCAGTACTGCTGCAGGAGACCGTTTGCGCTGGCTGATCCGGGGGGATATTGATTGATGTAGCCCACTTCACTTGTTTGCAGAACAGAAGTTTCAAGCGCAATCGTATCTGCATTAGTAGTAGGCCTCATATCCGGGCGGACGCGATATATCCTGTTCGCTGCACTGCCTGGATCGTCGGCGACGGGCGCGGTGGTTGCCGTTCCAGCCGTAATAATCCTTCCGGCCTGCAAGCCATGATTATAGGTCGAACCGCCGCAATAGAGAGTATCGTTCTTGAATGCTGTCCAGACAAGACCATCCTCAAAAATACATGTTGCGGATTGCTGACCTATGGGGAATTCAAACCCCTCGGCGCTCGACGAATACGGGTTAAATGACCCGTCCCCGTCGTTTGAATAATAGTTGAAAACGTTGTTGATGTCCATCGGACTATAAACACCGTTGGTCTGTACTTTATTCAACCTCTTGCTGCCGTCTTTATTTGCACGGCTCTCAGCTTGCGCCGTTGGCGGCACAAGCCACGCTGCAAGAAGCAGTGTCATTAGAATCGCGCTAAGAAATTCTTTGCGGACCATAAAATATTCCTCCTGGGTTTTCGTATTCTGCTTAATATTCAATTTGGACTCCGAATCTTATTTGCCGGGGTGACAAATAGTTGCCCGAGTTCGTACCGTTATTGGCGCTGTTATACACCGATTGGTAAAGAGCCGGGTTAGACTGTGCAGCGGCATATGCTTGTCCTTCTGCTGTCCCTAACCATCCATCATTCGCCGGGTCGCCAGTCCTTGAGAACACACTAATGGCATTCTGCTTGTTGAGGAGGTTCTGCACATAGATATAGAACATGGCATCCAGTGATCCGATAGTCACAGTTTTGTCTACGCGGACGTCGACTTCGAATGTCCATGGGGTTGTCGAATACCCAATCGGTTCCAATGGTTCCTGGAAGCGGGCATCGCCCAGGTTATTCTGCGATAATGTCTCTAACGTGTACGGATAACCGCTGCCAAACTGCATCAGGAGGTTGATTCCGGACCGCTGGAGTATTGTGCCGCCGTCATTCTTTGCAAAACGGTAGTCGATGTTAAGACTTCCCGTATTTGACTGACTGAACGAAGTCGGGAAAGGTATGTTGGCAGTGTATCCGTGCTGGTCTGTCGCGCCTCCCGCAGAACTGTTTGGTCCTGATCCCGTACCTTCTGCGCTGGAAAACGTATAATTGAGTTGAGCTTCTACCCGGTTCGTGCGGCGTAGCGTAACCTTAAGCTCGACTCCTTTGCTCGTTGCAAAGTCGCCGTTCACGAGCGTATAATACGTCCTGGCGCTTGAAACCGTTCCATCGGGGGTAATAAGACGGAATTGAACCTGGTCCGAAATATCTTTATAGAACGTAGTAATGTCGAATGAGGCGTTTTCTCCGATCTGCTGTTGGAAACCGATCTCATACGATGTGGTCCGTTCCGGCAGCAATCCAAATCCAACCGGCGTCTGATAGTAATTACCACCGGCGATGATATTGTGCATCAGTCCCACGCCGCCGTAGGAGTCAATAAGTTCGGACTCCTGAATGAACTTGCCATACTGGGCATGGAAAACTGTAGCATCGCTGACGGGGAAAGATGCCCCGATGCGCGGGCTAATCTGCTGTGTCGTAGGAGTTTTCTTTAACGACGTCGACGCGATTGCATTGAGCGAATCGTTAAAAACGACGCCCGCGGGGTCAACAAACGCCCTGCTGTCAGGATTAATGTAATCGAACCTCAACCCAAAATTAAGGTTGATGTCCGAAAGTTCCAACCTGTCCTGGACATACACTGCACCGTTGACCGGATGCGGCGGGCCAAAATCGGTTACAGTAGTTCCGTTCACAATATCACCACTAATCGGGTTGCCGTATAAATCGTACCCGTAGTTATTAGAACCGGTCGCTCTCAGCGCGATTTCTCTTCCCTGCGGCGTCAGCTGTGCGTTGTGCAAAACAGAATACATACTAAACACATCCTGGCCTGCAAAGCGGCGAATGGTGTAGTATGTGTACTCACCGCCGAACTTCAAGGACTGATTATCAAGCTCCTTGGAAAAATCCAGGCGGCCGCCGACAGAGTTCTCTGAGGTCATGCCGGGGGCAGTCGCAAGAAGTGTTCCCGGCTGGTCGATAGAAATACCGCTGGGGGCCGGGCCAAAAATGTTCCACTGCGCGTTCGTCAATTGGGTCGATCCGCCGTTAAGCACGGGATTCGACGCCGGGCTGCCGTACGCTGCAAAATTTCCCTTCAATGCCGGGTCCCAACCTGTCTTGGTATAATTCCGATAGTAATTAAAGTTGAGTTCGTAATACGTTTTGGGATTAAAGAACTGGGTCAACTTAACGTTGCCGAACCCATTTTGATACATGTTAACAGGAAGCCGTTGAGTATCGAAAATCGATGCGAGACCTGCCGGGTCCTGCGAGTTCACCTCTGAAAAAGATCCTGAGGTTCGCAGTTGAACATTTCCAAGGTCGAACAGCAGCGTGCCGGTGTACGAATACTGGTCAAGCTGGCCGCCGAGGAGGTTGCCCGGTTGGTAATTGAGATTCAGCGTGTCGACAACGCCCTTGGTCGGACTCGCAACCGTGAACTGAGGCGCCGTTATCAATCCGGCATAATTAAACCCGCTCCAGAATCTTGGGTTCGCATAGCCGAAGTTTGTGCCTGCACCGGTCGCAGCATTCTGGCCGGTTCCTGTGGCTGCGACGAACGATCCCGGGTCGCGGTAAAACTGGTTTTCTGCGGTTCCGAAAAACCGAACTTTATCGGATACGACAGGGCCGCTAATGGAACCAACATAATCAGAATAACCGTAGGAGTATCCTCCCAGGGCTTCTTTTCCCTGCTTCGTATAATTATCCGTTTCCGCACGGACAGACAATTTCATTTTCTCGCCGCCTGTACGAAGCTGCGTGCTCACGATACCGCCGTTCGCTCCGCCAAACTCTGCCGGATATCCTCCAGTCTGCACTTCGATCTGGTCGACAGCGTCGGGTGAGATCGTCACGCCGCGTCCGCCGTACAGAGGATCTGAAACATTCGTTCCTTCAAGAGAAAAACCGGTTTCGTCGGCGCGGCTTCCTCTCACATAGACAAGGTTATTTCTCAGGACGACGCCCGGCTGCAACGATGCAGCTTCCGTCACATTGCGGATTGGAATCGTACTCAAGAGATCCCCGTTGAGAATCCGAACTTCGTTCGTCGCGGATTTTTCGACAAGAGGCCTTTGGGCCACAATCAAGACTGTCCCAACCTTCACGCCTTCTGCGGGAAGCGCAAATTTCACATCTGCGGTAAGTCCTTCGTGGACTTCGATGTTGGAAATCGTGATCTGCTGGTAGCCAATGTATGACGATATTAACGTGTACGTCCCTGCGTTAATATTCGCGATACTAAAGACACCATTAGCGTCGGTAGTAGCACCGAATGATGTGCCTTCCACTCTCACAGTGGCTCCGACAAGCGCTTCACCCGTTTCGTGATCGGTCACCTTTCCTGTAATTTTTCCGCCCGCGGCCATAAGGACTGCCGTCGGAAAAAGTAGAAAGGCAACGAGTAGAGTTCTGTAGCACTCCCGTCGCATGTTTATTCTCCTTTGTTTTGTGATTGGGGACATCTTAATTTTACGCTCCTTATTGTATCTTTCAAGAGCTAGTGAATTAAAAATCTAACAAATATTCTCTTTGCGGTGACGAAAGTAAAATTTTCCTGAAAGGTATGTGTTCCAAATTCCATGAGTGTGAAATGCGAAGGGGAAATTTCAATAATAAACGATTCGTCGGATTATATCATCGATGAGATAGAGAACGACTCTGGCTGCAATGTAAAAGGCAGAACGTAGGTCGGAGAGAAAGACAGCGTTGTTAAAAATAGTAGCATTCAATTCAACAACCACCTATGATATAATTCTAAAAAAATTGCGGAAACATTGCGACGCTTCGTTGTCGAATGCACCGGCGGCGACGTGAAACTTTGTTACTATTATTTCGTATATGTTATCTTTTTGTTGTGTTAATTTACTACCCAGATAACAATTTGTCAAGTTTTTCGGGGGTTAACCTTAAATAAAATCCCTCCCTCCCCGGTTTGACAAGGGCTTATTTTCCCCTATTTTTATTGGTTGAATTCGCCTAAGGTATATATTCCCTGCATATTAGTCAAGTGCTCATTCATTTATTTAGAGCGACACGACTTTGGCGTCAAAAATGCCGTCAAGCGAGCGAATTTGCTGGAGCATTTTTTCCGGTATGGAACTATCGACGCTCACGACAACCAGTGCCTTCTCCCCGAGGCCGGTCCGGCCAAGCGATAACCCCGCAATATTGACTTTTTCCGCAGCCAGGATCGAGCCAACGTGTGCCAGCATCCCGGGTTTGTCGGTATTTGTATAGAACAAGAGGATGCCTTCAGGATTCACCTCGAAATAGAACGCATCGATGCGCACGATACGGGGCTTTGTCGTCCCAAAAACCGTCCCGGCGAATGACCGCTCTTCCTGGTCGGTTGAATATTCTACGGTCAGTAGTTGATTGTAGTTCTCGCTGTCCCGCTCTTTCTTCTCGCTGACCCGGATTCCCGTCGATTGCGCGAGGATGGGGGCGTTAATATAATTCACCGGCTGGCTCATCATCTTCGAAAAGAATCCTTTCAACACGCCGGTCGTGAGCAATTCAACGTGTTTCTGCAGCAGCTCGCCGCGCGTTTCGACGGTGATATCCTTCAGCTTGCCTTTCATTATTTGCGCCTGGAGACTCCCCATCTTTTCCGCAAGCACGAGGTACGGTTTGATCTCATCGGGAATTCCAGACTGGAGCGCGACTGCATTCACCGCTCCCGAAATTCCCCGGTCGTGCAGCGCGTCGGCAAGTTGCTCTGCAATTTGGATGGCAACTTTTTCCTGTGCTTCCTCCGTCGAAGCGCCGAGATGCGGCGTCGCGATCAGATGAGGATGCTGCAGCAGCGGATTCTCTTTCGGCGGTTCCACGACAAAAACGTCGAGCGCCGCGCCGGCAACCTGGCCGCTGTTCAACGCATTGAGAAGCGCCGTTTCGTCGATGATCCCGCCGCGGGCGCAATTGATGACCCGAACGCCTTTCTTACATTTCGCAAAAGTTTTTTCGTTCAGCAATCCGCGCGTTTCATCGTTGAGCGGAGTATGTACCGTAATGAAATCCGAACGGCGGTAAATTTCGTCGAGCGTCACCATCTCCACGCCGAGTTTCGAAGCAACATCGTTCGCGAGAACAGGGTCATACCCGATGACGGTCATCCCGAACGCAAGACACCTCGACGCCACCTCTCTTCCGATCTTCCCCATCCCGACGATGCCGAGCGTTTTCCCCATCACTTCCGTTCCCATGTATTTTTTCCTGTCCCATTTTCCGTTCACGAGGCTCATGTATGCCTGCGGAATGTTGCGTGCAAGAGAGAGCATCATCGATACCGTGTGTTCGGCGGTGGAAACCGTATTTCCCCCGGGCGTATTCATCACGATAATGCCGCGCCGCGATGCCGCCTGGACATCGATATTGTCGACGCCCGCGCCTGCCCGGCCGATGACTTTCATTGCATGAGCTTCCTCAATAATGTCGGCGGTAACTTTCGTCCCGCTGCGGACGATAAGCGCTGCATAGTCAGGAATGATCTTTTTGATTTCTTCCGGAGAGATTCCGGGCTTGAGATCGACGTGAAATCCTTCACGCGTCAGAATATCGACGCATGATTGTTCGATGGGATCGCTAATGAGAATTTTCATGGCAGTGGCTTTCAATGGTAAGAGAAACAATGTGAGTTGACGGTACATCCGCCTCCCCTCGGAAAAGAACGGGGAGACGGTCAACTGAATTACAGCGTGAACGAACAGTGTGGCGGAATCATCTTCCGTACAACGACATCATTGAGCGAACGATTTCAGAACAGCCTGAACACCGGCCCCGAGTTCGAATTTGTATCCGCACTCTTTCAGCGTCATCTCGAGCGCGGCAATCATCGTGACCATGTCGAGTTCATCGTAATAGCCGAGGTGAGAGATACGGAAGATCTTTCCGGCATAGTCGTCCTGGCCGCCGGCGATCGTTATTCCGTACTTCGATTTAAGGGTCTTGTTGAACACCTTCCAATCCATTCCTTCGGGAAGCCAAACGGGTGTTACGGCGAAGGATGGAAATTCTGAAAATAATTTGAGACCGATGGCAACGACTCCGGCGCGAATCGCCGTCGCAAGCCGTTCGTGGCGGCGCCAGATATTTTCGATCCCTTCCGCCTTCAGCATTTCCAGGGCCGCATCAACGCCGATCACCAGCGACACGGCAGGTGTCCACGGCGTATCATTCTTTTCGTAAGATTTGAGCGCCTTGCGAAGGTCAAAGTAAAATTTTGGAAGCTTCGACGTTTCCATTGCAGCGATGGCCCGCTTGCTCAGCGCAACAAAGGCAAGTCCTGGAGGAATCATCAGCCCTTTTTGCGAACCGGTAACGCAGACGTCGAGCCCCCATTCGTCGAACCGCAGTTCATGAGCCCCGACGGCGGTAATGCCGTCCACGCAGACGAGCGCGGTGGAATTCTCGCGGATCAGCTTCGACAGCGTCTTCACGTCGGTCGCCGTGCCGGTGGATGTTTCGCTGTGCGTAAGATAGACGCCCTTGGCGTCCGGATGCGCCTTGAGAGCGTCAAGAATCTGCTGGGCCGTCGGCGCCTTCCCCCACTCCACTTTGATCTCGACGACGTTGAGGCCGTAGGCCTTCGGCATTTTTACCCAGCGCTCGCCGAATTTTCCGCCGTTGCACGAAATGATCGTATCGCCCGGAGAGAACAGGCTGACAAACGTCGACTCGACTCCTCCGGTACCGGAACTTGTGAGCGTGAGAACCGGCTGTTCGGTCTGGAACAAGTACTTCAGATTTTGGTTGACACGTGTCAGGACGTCGTTGAACTCAGGATTGCGATGATGGATGATCGGCTCCGCCATTTTCAGCATGACGTGTTCTGGAACCGGAGTCGGCCCGGGAGTAAATAATCTTTTTTTCATAGCCGCATCTTTCGTGTTGAATTTTCGTGGTCGGATAAAAGAATTGATTAAGAAGCCATACAAAAGTACTGCAAATGTGCGAGAGAATCAAGAAATGCCGGGGGGAAGACTTGTTGTCGGACACTTCATCGGGAAAATCGTGAAATGCGGACAGATCTGGAATGGTACATCAACGAGGCGCCCGACATCTTTGTGCCAGTGCTTACGCGACCGCAGAGGGGATGTAGTGTTTGGACGAAGAGATCTCTTTTGCATTAACATATGACTCGATCGTGTTCAAGAGATCGCTGCGCCCGTCCCCGGTGACCGCCGAGAATTGGAGAACGGAAGAAAGGTGCGTGTACTTCGCAAGCGATTCCTGCACGTTTTTGATTTGGGTCTGCAGTTTGTTGAACGGAATTTTGTCTGCCTTCGTGAGCACAAGGACGAACGGAACGTCATAGAAATCCAGCCAGCCCATCATCGTCGTGTCGAGCTCGGTGGGACCGAGGCGGGCATCGACGATCTGGACGCCGAGGGCGATCTGCCTTCGGTCGTGGAAGAACGATTCGATGAGGGATGTCCAACCCGCCTTCACTTGCTCGGCAACTTTAGCATAGCCGTAGCCGGGAAGGTCGATGAAGTACATCTCTTTGTTCACGAGATAATAGTTCAGCTCACGGGTCTTACCGGGCGTCGAGCTGATGCGGGCGAGTCCTTTTCTGTTGCAGAGCTTGTTCAGCAGCGACGACTTTCCTACGTTCGACCTGCCAATGAAGACGATCTCGGGGAAATTATCTTTGGGGAGTTGTTTAAGGTTTGCGACGCCGACAACGAAATCTACCGTACAAATTTTCATACCTCACACCCTCTTCATGATGGAACATCGTGAAACACGTGCCAAAAGAGCAAGGGACGGCTATGCTACCCTTTGTTTTCTACGTTGCTTCCTTCTCGGTCGCCTGTGTAACGGTTGGTTGGGATTCCGGGGCTGTTGTCGCGGCCGGGGATGCAGCGGTTTCGGTTTTCTTGCGGGGAGACCGTCGGGCACGCTTCGGCTTCACCGTCGATTTTGTTTCTTCTTTGCCCGTATTGTAATCGACCAGCTCGAGCACGGCAACTTCCGCCGCATCGCCGAAGCGGCGTCCTAATTTTACGACGCGCGTGTACCCGCCGGGGCGCTGTCCGACCTTGAGGGCAATTTCACTGAAGAGCAATTTGACAACGTCCTTATCATGGATGAACCGGGCGACTTCGCGCCGTGCATGAACGTCCTTCGGTCCGCCCGCCGCTTCCTTCGCCGCCGTACGCTTTGCCCGTGAAATTATTTTTTCGACAACCATACGCATTTCCTTCGCTTTCGCAAGGGTCGTGCGAATTTTTTTGTGACGGAACAGCGACGTTGAAAGAGCGCTGAACGTTGCTTTGCGATGGCTCGATGTCCGTTTAAGTTTCCGACCAGCTCTGCCGTGAATCATTGCATTATCCTTTGGTTATTCGCTGTCCTTTAAATACTTGTCGACATCCATACCGAATGTCAGACCTTCTTCTTCAATGATCGCCGAAAGTTCGGCGAGAGATTTCCGTCCGAAGTTGCGGAATTTCAGCAGCTCTGCTTCTTCGCGCCGTACGAGGTCAGCGATCGTCTTGATGTCCGCCGCGCGGAGGCAATTGTGGGAGCGAACCGACAGTTCAAGGTCGTCCACGCTCGTCTTGAGCACTTTCCGGATGCGCGCGACTTCGGCATCTTCTTCTACTTCCTCTTTCTCTGCTTCGGGTTCGGAGTCGAAGTTCGTGAAAAGCTGAATGTGCTCGCGGAGCACTTTTCCCGCATAGGTCAGCCCTTCTTCCGGCACGATCGAGCCGTCAGTTTCAATTTCCAGGATGAGTTTTTCGTAGTCCGTCTGCTGGCCGACGCGCGTCGGTTCGACAAAGTAGCGGACATTTTTGATCGGGGTGAAGATCGAATCGATCGCGATAACGCCGAGCGTCTGGTCGGGCAGTTTGTTCTCTTCCGATGTCACGTATCCTTTGCCGCGCCCGATGCGGAGTTCGATCTCGAAATCGGCGTCTTTGTTCAGCGTTGCGATGTGGTGCTCGGGGTTCAGGATCTCCACCTCGGCGCTTGCTTTTTGAATATCGCCGGCTTTAAATTTCCCGGGCCCTTTCAGGTGCACCATCACTTTGCCGACTTTTTTGTTCGTCGCCTTCAGGCGCACTTCTTTGAGGTTAAGGATCATATCGGAAACATCCTCGACCAGCCCGGGCAGTGTCGAAAATTCGTGTACGATGCCTTCGATGCGGATTGCGGTGATCGCGTACCCCGGCAGCGATGACAGGAGCACTCGCCGGAACGCATTGCCGATGGTGACTCCAAAACCTTTCTCTAACGGCTGTACAATAAATTTGCCAAACGTGGTAGAATGATTTGCTTCATCCAGCACAATTCCTTCAGGCATTTGGAAGTTTACAAGACTCATGAGATTCACTCACTTTCACACGTTTTAAGTTGTTGTGAAAAAAATCGATTACTTTGAATACAACTCGACGACGAGTTGTTCGTTCGCCGGCAAAGGAATATCGGTGCGTTCCGGAATTTGAAGGAAAGTACCGTTGAGATTCGCTTTGTCCAGGCTGAGCCATGGGAGCATGGAACTGTCTTTCATGCGCTTCATGGAGCTGTGAATGACCTCCAGCTTTTTGCTCCGTTCATTCACGCTGATGACGTCGCCGGCTTTCAGCAGCACCGACGGTATGTCGACCGGTTTGCTGTTGATGGAAAAATGTCCGTGGATGATCAGCTGCCGCGCCGTTTTCCGTGAAGGGGCAAAGCCCATACGGTAGACGACGTTGTCGAACCGCCGTTCCAGCGTCTTGACAAGGATTTCTGCCGTCTTGCCCGTCTGACGAAGCGACTTTTCAAAATAATTTCTGAATTGCGTTTCAAGCAGCCCGTACATCCTGCGGATCTTTTGTTTCTCCCGAAGCTGGAGCCCGTATTCGGAAACTTTTTGCCGTCGCGATTGCCCATGAGGCCCGGGCGGAAAATTTCGCCGTTCAACGGGACATTTCTCGGTGAAGCATTTTGTTCCCTTCAGAAAAAGCTTCTGACGTTCCCGCCTGCACAGCCTGCAACTGGCGTCAATATATCTTGCCATTGATGTATACTTCCTATAAGTGATGAATAAGTAAACTCTTCTACAGTCTTACACGCGGCGGCGCTTCGGCGGACGGCAGCCGTTGTGCGGTATCGGCGTGATGTCGCGGATGATCGAAACTTCCAAACCGGCCGTTTGCAATGAACGAATCGCAGCCTCGCGGCCGGAACCCGGACCCTTCACAAATACTTCAACCTTGCGAAGCCCCATGTCGTACGCTTCTTTTGCCGCAGCTTCCGCTGATACCTGGGCGGCAAACGGAGTGTTCTTGCGGGATCCTTTGAAGCCGTTTTTTCCCGCCGACGACCACGCGATCGTGTTGCCGTAAATGTCCGTCAGCGTAATGATGACGTTGTTGAACGTTGCCTTGACGAAGGCTTTGCCGTTCACGTCAACGTGAATCTTTTTTTTCTTCTTTGCAGCAGGCGCCGCCGACGAGGATCCTCCCGGGGTTTTTGCCGCTGCTTGTGTCGGTTCTTTTGCCACGTCTTCTCCTTTCAGCCAAAGATCATTCTTTGGATGAGATTAATTATTTCTTCGCTAACACTTTCTTCTTCCCTGCGACTGTCTTACGCTTGCCCTTCCTGGTACGGGAATTCGTGCGCGTGCGCTGTCCTCGTACCGGTAATCCCTTCCGGTGGCGCAGCCCGCGGTACGAACCGATATCCATCAGGCGCTTGATGTTCATCTGCATTTCACTCCGCATCGCGCCTTCGGTCTTGTACTCCGCCTGGATGATCGTGCGAATCTTCGACACTTCGTCGTCGTTCAAGTCGCCGATCTTTTTGTTGACATCGACGCCGGCCTTTGCGAGAATCTTCTGCGAGGTTGTGCGGCCGATGCCGTAGATGTACGTCAACCCGATCTCCGACCGTTTATTTTTTGGTAAATCGACTCCAGCTATACGAGCCACGTTTTGATCTCCTTGTTAAACAACTCTTTGGTCCGCTCCGAAAAAAACCGCCGAGGAATTATCCTTGACGCTGCTTGTGCTTCGGATTTTTGCAGATCACTCTCACAACGCCCTTGCGCCGGATGATCTTGCAGTTTTCGCACAACCGTTTTACCGATGCCCTGACTTTCATTGTCTTTTTCCTTCTGCGTACTCGCTTATTTGTAACGGTAAGTGATCCGTCCTTTGGAAAGGTCATACGGCGAAAGTTCCACCGTCACTTTATCACCTACCAGAATCTTGATATAATTCATCCGCATTTTGCCGGAAATATGTGCAAGGATCTCGTGTCCGTTGTCCAGCTTTACTTTAAACGAAGCGTTGGGCAACGTTTCAGTAATTGTGCCGTCGACCTTGATTGCTCCTTGCTTTGCCATTGCGCCTGCGATTACTGAGTTAAGACTTCTGCTGTGTTCTTTCGAACGACAACTGTGTGTTCGAAATGTGCAGACGGCTCACTGTCAGCCGTTACAATTGTCCAACCGTCGCCGGCTGTGTGAACGCTGTACACTCCAAAATTGACCATCGGTTCGATCGCAAGCGTCATCCCTTCCTTCAGCTTCAATCCCGTCTTCGCTTTGCCGTAATTCGGAACCGGCGGATCTTCGTGCAATTCTCTTCCGATCCCGTGTCCCACCAAATCCCGCACAACAGAAAACCCAGCCAATTCTACGTGATGCTGAACCGCATGCGAAATATCATGAAGAAAATTTCCTTCGACCGCCTGCCCAACGCCTTTATCCAGTGATTCCTGCGTCACTCTCATCAATCGCGCCTTCCCTTCGGAGATCTTTCCGACGGGAAACGTATATGCCCCGTCGCCGAAAAATCCGTTCTTGAGCACGCCGACATCGAGCGAGACGATCTCTCCCTCCTTCAACACCCTGTTGCCGGGTATTCCATGGACAACTTCATTGTCAATTGAAACGCAGATCGAGGCCGGATAAAGATTGCGCCGGTCGTTTCCATATCCTTTGAACGCCGGGAGACCTCCGCTGCTCCGGATAAAATCTTCAGCAAGAGCATCGAGCTCCTTTGTTGCAACCCCCGGATACACTTGTTTTTCCAACAGCCTCAGGACATCCGCGACAATCTTTGAGCTTTCCCGAATCAGGGCGATCTCTTTTTCCGTTTTGATCGTAACCATGTCTGCCACACTGCCGCTGCAAAAAATTATCGGCCGATTCGTCCTTTGATCTTGCCGCTCTTCATGAACCCGTCGTAGTGACGCATCAGCAAATGCGATTCGATCTGCTGAAGCGTATCCAGCGCGACACCGACAATGATCAGCAAACTCGTGCCGCCAAAGAACGACGCGAAACTGGTCGTTACTCCGAACCGGACCATAAACGCCGGCAGGATCGCGATGATGGCAAGAAAGATCGAGCCGGGGAGCGTAATCTTCGTCAAAATATTGTCGATGAAATCAGACGTATGCTTTCCCGGACGAATGCCAGGAATAAATCCTCCCTGCTTCTGCATGTTGTCCGCCACGTCTTTCGGGTTGAAAGCAATGGCAGTGTAGAAATAGGTGAAGAAAACGATCATCAGGCCGTAAAAGAACGAGTACGTGAACGACGTGTGTTCGAGATACCCTGCGATCGAGGCGACAAAATCGCTGTCCGGGAAAAACGTCAGGATCGTGCTCGGAATGAACATGATCGATTGCGCGAAGATGATCGGCATAACTCCGGCCGTGTTGACGCGCATCGGAATATACTGCGTAACGCCGCCGTACACTTTTCTGCCGACGACGCGCTTGGCGTACTGCACCGGTATCCGGCGCGTTCCCTGCGTCACCAATACGACGCCGGCAATGATCAAGAGCATGAACGCCCAGATAATCAACTCAACAATGATCGGCCTCGCCCCCGAATTGACAAGCTGGAACTCGTCCAGGATCGCAATGGGGAATCGTGCGATGATGCCGATGAAGATGATAAGGGAGATACCGTTTCCGATTCCGCGCTCCGTAATTTGTTCTCCCAGCCACATCATGAACATCGTTCCCGTCGTCAACACGATGATCGTGCTCAGTGCAAAACCGAATCCCTGTATTTGCTGCGGAACGATCGAGACGCCGGCGGCATTCAAACTTACCAGACGTACGCTGACGCCCCACGCCTGGAGGATCGAGATAAGAACGGTGCCGTACCTCGTGTACTGGGTAATTTTCTTTCGCCCGTTCTCGCCTTCTTTCTGAAGTTTCTGGAAGAACGGTACGACTGCTCCAAGCAGCTGAATTATAATAGAAGCGCTGATGTACGGCATAATGCCGAGCGCAAAAATTGCCGCATGGCTGAATGCACCGCCGACAAACAGATCGTAGAGACCGAAGAGCGTGTTCGACGCCTGGTTGCGCATCGATTCCGCAAGCACCGAGGCATCGACACCGGGAAGCGTGACGTGCGAACCAATGCGGACGACAATCAGCAGTGCCGCAGTGAACAACACGCGCGTTCGCAGTTCCTGGATCTTGAAAATGTTACGGATATTTTCGTCTAATTTGCTCATGGAGATCTGCTATGATTTTTTTTCAGCTGCGGGTTTTTCGGTGTGTATCTCCGTCGCTTTTCCCCCGGCAGCCGTGATCTTCTCCACCGCAGATTTGCTGAATTTGTGCGCCGAGATTTCCAATTTCGCTTTCAACTCGCCGTCGCCGAGAATCTTCACCAGGCTCGTTTTCTTCGACACGATACCGAGCGCGTGCAGAATCTCCGGTGTTACCGTATCTTTCACTCTTCCATCGGCCGCCAGTTTCTGCAGCATGTCAACGTTGACAACGCGATACTCGACGCGAAAAGGATTCGTGAATCCGAATTTTGGAAGACGCCGCGTCAACGGCATCTGCCCGCCTTCGAACCCGCGCTTCAGGCCCGAACCCGAACGCGAGCCCTGTCCCTTATGACCGCGCGTGGCCGTGCCGCCGTGTCCCGAACCCTGTCCGCGCCCGATCCGTTTCGTTTTCTTTCGCGAACCTTTTGCGTACTTTAAATTACTTAAAATCGCCGCCATGGAAATTTTCCTTTGATCTCGGTTGCGGCCCGATGCGTCGGACCGCTCCACTATTATGATTTCACTTCTTCGACAACGACCAAATGACGAACCGCGTTCACCATACCGCGAATCTGAGGGGTGTCGGTATGCACGACGGAATAATTCGGGCGCCCTAAACCGAGCGCTTCGATCGTTCGTTTATGGCGTTCCAACGTATGCACCACGCTGCGAATCTGTGTAATCTTTATTTTTTTGTGTGCTGCCATAATGTTTTAGTTCTGGAATAATTCCTGAAGAGAGATGCCGCGCTCTTTCGCTACGGTCCGGGCATCCCGAAGGCTGAGCAGCCCGGCGAGCGTCGCTTTCACGACATTGTGCGGGTTGGAGGAGCCCATTTGTTTCGTGAGAATATCTTTCACTCCGGCAGATTCGAGCAGCGCACGGACGCCGCCGCCGGCGATCAACCCGGTTCCGGGCGACGCGGGTTTCAAGAGGACTTTTCCCGCGCCGAACTTTCCGATCACCTCGTGCGGAATCGTTCCGTTGACGACGGGGACTGTCACGACGTTTTTCTTCGCATCGTCGATTCCTTTGGAGATGGCGTCGGCAACCTCGTTCGCCTTGCCGAGGCCGATGCCGACATGGCCGTTGCCGTCACCGACGACGACGATCGCGTTAAAACTGAACCGCCGCCCGCCTTTCACCACTTTTGCAACGCGGTTGATGTGGACCAGCTTATCTTTTAATTCGAGTTCGTTCGCTTTGATTCGTGCCACGGGTAAACCTCTTCACGTCATTGATAAATTTTTCTACGTCGTCCATTCTGTTTCTTGCTGTCGGGAGAGGATTCGAACCTCTACAGACGCCTCCAAAGGGCGTTGTCCTGCCATTAGACGACCCGACAAGAGTGCGGGCGATTCCTTCCAGCAGCAATTACATCTTAGAACTTTAAGCCGCCCTCTCGAGCTCCGTCCGCCAGTGCTTTCACGCGGCCGTGATACAATAATCCGTTACGGTCGAAGACGACGTTCTTGATATTTTTCTCGAGCGCCTTCTTTGCGATAATTTTTCCGACGATCACGCTCTTATCTTTTTTTGATTTCGCCGCCGTCAGTTCGGACTTCACCTCTTTCGAAATCGAAGAAGCTGCCACCAATGTCTTTCCCGCGACGTCATCGATGATCTGGCCGTAGATGTTGCCCAGGCTGCGGTAGACGGTCAGGCGCGGGCGATCTGCTGTGCCCGTAATTTTCTTCCTGATGGAGGCTTTGATTTTCAATCGCCGCTGTATTACTTCTTTGTTGATCATACGTACTCTTATCGATAACTGTGGATCGTGCCCGTTATTTATTTCGCGCCGACGGTAGCCGCTGTCTTGCCGGCTTTTCTGCGGATATACTCGCCTTCGTACTTAATTCCTTTTCCCTTGTACGGCTCGGGGGGACGGAGCGACCGGATCTTCGCCGCGACCAGACCGACGAGCTGCTTGTCGATGCCGCTGATGACGATGGTCGTTTGTGTCGGCGCTTCGATCTTGATCGATTCGGGAGGCCGGAACGCGATCGGATGCGAGTATCCAAGCGCGAGCTGCAGGACCTTGCCTCTCAATTCCGCGCGGTACCCGACGCCGACGATCTCCAGCTTGCGGCTGAATCCCGCGGTAACGCCGGTGACCATATTGGCGATCAGCGCGCGGAACAATCCATGCAGCGAGCGCTGTTCTTTGAAATCGGAGTGGCGGGTGACGAGAACTTCCTCACCCTTGACCTCGACGGTAACGTCGGGATGGATAGCCGCAGTGAGCTCACCTTTGGCGCCGGTGACTTTCACGCTGCCGTTTTTTACTTCGACTTTCACTCCCTTAGGAATGACTACTGGTTTTCTGCCGATTCGCGACACTGTAAGACTCCTTCAAACTCTTGTGCTGACCTGAAACATCAATTGTATTACCAAACGTAGAACAATACTTCGCCGCCGACGTTTTCTTTTCGCGCCTGCTTATCCGTCATCAACCCTTTCGACGTCGAGACCACTGCAACGCCGAGGCCGTTATTGACACGCGGCAGTTCTCCGGCATTTTGGTACCGGCGGATGCCTGGACGGCTGATGCGGCGCAGACCGGTGATCACGCTGTCCGTATCGTTGTACTTCAACTGAATGCGGATAACACCCTGCTTCTTGTCTTCAACGGTCGTATAATTGCCGATGAACTTCTGTTCCAACAAGATGCGTGTGATTTCCTTCTTCAAGTTGGAAGCCGGAACGTCGACCTTTTTATGGCGTGCACGCACGGCATTGCGGACTCGTGTGAGGTAATCGGCTATCGGATCGGACATTGACATTGAATTTCGTTCTCCTAATTTTTTCTCATCGCTGAAGCGAGAAATGACTACCAGCTTGCTTTTGTGACTCCTGGAATTTTTCCGTCGAGCGCCATGGAGCGGAAGCACAATCTGCAGACGCCAAATTTTCTCATGTATGCCCGGGACCGGCCGCAAATGCCGCACCTGTTGTGTTTCTGGGTCGGATGTTTCGGTGTTTTCTTTGCCTTCACTACCATCGCTAATCGTGCCACGAACGCTCCTTGATTGAGATTAGTTTGCTTTTTGAACTGTGTCGCGCTTGACGAACGGCATGCCGAAACCTTTCAGCAGTTCCATCGCCTCAAGGTCGGTCTGTGCAGTTGTCACGAACGTGATATCCATGCCGTTGATCTTTGCAACTTTGTCCGCGTCGATCTCGCGGAAAATAATCTGTTCCTTGATGCCGAGGGTATAGTTGCCCCGCCCGTCGAACGATTTGTCGGGGACTCCCCGAAAATCGCGGATCTGCGGCATTGCAACGCTCACCAGCCTGTCCAGAAACTCATACATTTGTCTTCCGCGCAGCGTAACGCGGGCTCCGATCGGAACGCCCTGTCGGAGCTTGAAATTGGAAATAGCCTTTTTCGCTTTGGTGATCGCCGGCTTCTGTCCCGTGATCAGCTCCAGCTCTTTCGCCGCCGTCTCAAGCAGTTTCGCATCCTGCGTGGCCGCGCCGACTCCCATGTTCAGCGAGATCTTTTCCAGCCGCGGAACCTGCATCACGCTTTTATAGTTGAACCGCTTCATCATGGCCGGCGCGAGGTCTTTCTTGTACATTTCCAGCAGCCGGGGATATACTCCTGCTTCGCGGGAATGCGACGCCTTCGCCTCTTTCGGTTCCTGCTTCTGAGATGATTTCTTTTCTTTCGGTTTGTCTTTTACTTCTTTTGTTTCTTTCGCCATTGTCTCGCGCTTTCAGGTTTGTACTATGTTATTCGCATAGCACCGTTTATCTGTCCGGAAATCTTGCCGGCCATGTATTAAAACATTTCGCCGCAGTTGCGGCAAATTCTCATTGATTTCTTTTTGCCGGATGTCGCATCAGTTACGTGCTGATGTCCAACGCGGGTTGCCGTGCTGCACTTCGGGCACTTCACCATCACGTTCGATGAGTTGATCGAGGCTTCTTTCTGAACAACGCCTCCCTGAGGGTTGCGCTGCGAGGGACGCGTATGTCTCTTGATAATATTAACGCCTTCGACGATCACCCTGTTGGTCACGGGGAATACCTTCAGCACTTTTCCTTCTTTGCTGGCGTTGTTCCCGGACTTCACGATCACGACATCATCTTTTCGGACATGCATAGCTATACTCTCGATTATCGTTAGAGCACTTCGGGTGCTAATGAAACAATTTTCATGAATTGCTTTTCCCTGAGTTCGCGCGCGACCGGGCCGAAGATGCGTGTTCCCCGCGGTTCGTTGAGCGGAGTGATCAAGACGACCGCGTTCTCATCGAAACGAATGAACGAACCGTCCTTGCGCCCGACCTCTTTCTTGGTCCGAACGACAACCGCACGGGACACTTCTCCTTTTTTTACGCCGGCACCGGGGATCGCCGATTTTACGGAGACGACGACCAGGTCGCCGACGCTTGCGTACCGCCGGTCATGACCGCCCAGGATGCGAATGCAGCGTACTTTTTTCGCGCCCGAGTTGTCTGCGACCACTAAATTGGTTTCTTCCTGAATCATGACACACTCCTGAAAGTCGGTTACTTCGCTTTTGCTACAATTTCAACCAGGCGCCAGCGTTTATTTTTGCTGAGAGGGCGCGTTTCCATAATGCGCACAGTATCGCCGAGACCGGCTTCGCCTTTTTCGTCGTGCGCCATCAACGTTGTCGTACGGCGAAAATATTTCTTGTACAGCGCATGCGGGACGCGCCGTTCGATCGCAACGACAATGCTTTTCATCATTTTCGTGCTGACAACTTTTCCAACGCGTGTTTTTCGTCGAGTAGTTCTAGTTTCCATTGTGTCCCGGTCTCCGTTACTCCGATTATGGCTTAGTCGCTGCCGCTTTGCGTTTCCGCTGATTCAACATCGTCATCATGCGCGCGATGTCGCGGCGAATGAGTCTGAGCTTTGCCGTGTTCTCGATCTGCTTTGTCGCCTGCTGGAACTTCATGTGAGCGAGCGATTCTTTGTCGTCGGCGATTCTTCTTACCAGCTCCGAATCAGAGAGGTCTTTTATTTCAAACGTTTTCATGGTCGTGGCGTGGTCAATGTGTGGGCATCGTAATCGATTCGGGTGACGAACTTCGTTTTGATCGGCAGCTTGTGCGCGGCAAGCGTCAACGCTTCTTTCGCCATTTCCTTCTTCACTCCGCCGATCTCAAACATGACGCGTCCGGGTTTGATCACGACAACCCAGAATTCCGGATTTCCTTTTCCGCTTCCCATACGGGTCTCGGCGGGTTTCTTTGTCACCGGTTTATCCGGGAATATCCTGATCCACACCTTGCCTTCGCGCTTCATCATCCGCGTGAGGGCGACGCGTGAGGCTTCAATTTGGCGCTGCGTAATCCAGCCGGGCTCCATCGCCTTCAACCCGAAATCGCCAAATGCGATCGTGGCGCCGCGTGTCGCCTTGCCGCGCATGCGCCCGCGCTGTGCTTTTCTGTACTTTACTCTCTTCGGCATTAACATAATTCGTAATCTCCAATAACGTATCGTGCATTGAAACTTCGCGATGCTACCGCGCGGCGTTCCCGAGAACTTCACCCTTGCAAATCCATACCTTCACGCCGATCAAACCGTAGATCGTTTGTGCGGTCGCGTTGGCGTAATCGATGTCGGCCCGGAGCGTATGCAGCGGAATTCTTCCTTCTTTGTACTGCTCTCGCCGCGCCATTTCAGCGCCGCCGAGGCGGCCGCTGCACATCACGCGAACGCCTTCCGCACCCATGCGCATCGCAGCCGTGATTCCCTGTTTCATTGCACGACGGAACGAAATGCGTCCTTCGAGCTGTGAGGCGATATTTTCTGCAACGAGCTGCGCGTCCAGTTCCGGCCGCTTAATTTCGCTGATGAGGATCTTGACTTCTTTGTTGGTTATTTTCTTCAGCTCTTCTTCAAGCTGTGAAATTTCTTTTCCGCTCTTGCCGATCACGATGCCCGGACGGGATGTATGGATGGTGATGCGCGCGTTCTTCGGTGTCCGTTCGATCTGAATTTTGGAGATGCCCGCTTTCTTCAGACGATTCCGGACGTAATTCCGGATCATGACATCTTCGTTGAGTTTCGCCGCAAAACCCTTTTCATCGTACCAATTTGAATCCCACGTCTTGATGACGCCTAATCGAAAGCCGACCGGGTGTGTTTTTTGTCCCACTGTGTTCTCCTAAAGCCGGAATAATAGAATGGTTGCCATACAACGCCTTATGGTGTTGGACTTATTTCTTTTTCGTTTCACGCTGAGCGACAACAATCGTGACATGATTTGAGCGCTTCAGCATTCTGAACGCGCGCCCCATCGGAGCGGGCAGAATCCGCTTCATCATTGCGCCGCCGTCTACGAAACATTCCTTCACGTAGACGTCGTCGGTGTCGATCCGTCCTGCATCATCCTTGTTCTGAAGGTTCGAGATGGCCGACCGCAATACCTTTTCCGCCGTCTTCGAAGCATGCTTCGGAGAGAAGTGAAGGATGTTCAGCGCTTCGCCGACAGACTTCCCGCGGATCAAATCGACCACCAGCCGCATCTTGCGCGGCGACGTTCCGATGTATCTGTTGATTGCTTTTGCTTCCATGAAAAACTCCAGAATCTGTACGCTAATGTTCTTATTCAGCCGGTGTTGTCGTTGTCGCTTCTGTCCTCAAACCGGGGTGCGCCCGGAAAATCCTTGTCGGCGCGAACTCGCCGAGTTTATGTCCGACCATCGATTCCTGAATATACACGGGAATGAATTTGTTCCCGTTGTGCACCGCGAATGTGTGGCCGACAAAATCAGGCGCAATGGTCGACGAGCGGGACCATGTCTTGATCACCTGTTTCCTGTTGCTCTTGTTCAGCGCTTCGATCTTTGCCTGCAGCTTGGCATCGATGAACGGTCCTTTTTTTACTGATCGGCTCATAGGCTTCTATTCTTTACTTGCGGCGTTTGACAATATATTGACTGGATGTTTTCTTCTTTTTGCGCGTTTTTAATCCTTTGGATTTCTGGCCCCACGGGCTGACCGGATGGCCGCCGCCCGACGTTTTACCCTCGCCGCCGCCCATCGGATGGTCGACCGGGTTCATGGCGACGCCGCGGACGTGCGAACGAATTCCGAGCCAGCGCGAACGGCCGGCTTTTCCAACGCTGATCTTTTCGTGGTCGATGTTGCCGAGCATCCCGATCGTCGCATAACATCCGTTGCGGATATTGCGAACTTCGCCCGACGGCAGCTTGAGAAGAACGAAATCGCCTTCTTTCGCCTGCACCGTCGCAAAATTACCGGCGCTGCGCGCGATCTGTCCCCCCTTGCCTTCACGCATTTCAATGTTGTGAATCTGCGTGTTGACGGGAATGGCCTTCAGCGGCATTGCGTTGCCCATCTTGATTTCCACTTCATTTCCCGCCACGATCTGGTCGTTCACTTTCAACCCTTCGGGCGCGAGGATGTATCGCTTCTCACCGTCGACATACTGGACCAGCGCAATACGTGTGGCTCGGTTCGGGTCGTACTGAATCGACATAACTTTCGCCGAGATATCCCGCTTGTCTCGTTTGAAATCGATGATGCGGTATCTTCTCTTATGCCCGCCGCCGCGATGCCGCGATGTGACCCGCCCGTAGCTGTTCCGTCCGCCGGATTTCTTTATCGGCCCGAGCAGCGACTTTTCAGGAGTCGACTTCGTAATTTCTTCGAAGCTCGAGATCGTGTAGTACCGTGTCGCTGCGGTTGTCGGTTTTAATTTTCGTAATGCCATAACTCTGCTTTCAATACTTGTTGCTGTTACGCGTTTTCGAAGAAGTCGATCTTCTGGTCCTGTTTCAGCGTGACAATTGCTTTTTTGAAATCTGCCCGCTTTCCGGGAATTCGTCCCCGCTTGGTCATCTGCGCTTTGCGTTTTCCCTTTGAGCGTATCGTCCGGATACTCACGACGTCGACATTGAACTTCTTCTCGATGGCGCGGGCGATGTCGATCTTGTTCGCATTGATGTCCACCTCAAACGCGTACTGGCGTCGTTCTGCAAGAGCGGTCATCTTCTCGGTGATCAGGGGTCGTTTTAATATTGCACTCATCGGTAGCTCGTTCTAATTGGAAAACGTTTTCTGAAGAATATCGACTGCGCTCTTTTGCATGACGAGTACGGCGCTGTCCACAATTTCATACGTCGAAGCTTTCGCAGCTTCGAGGATGTTGAGTTTGGGAATGTTCCTGCCGGATTTCAAAACGTTATCGTCCTTTTTGGGGACGAGGAATAACACTTTCTTCGATGCGACCTGCAGCGCCTTCAACACTCCGACCAGTTCCTTCGTCTTCGGCGCATCGAAACTGAAATCCTCAACAATGAGGATGCTGGCTTCTTTGGCCTTGTACGCCAAGGCCGACTTCCGTGCAATGCGCTTAACTTTTGCAGGCAGCTTGACCTCATAATCATGCGGGTGAGGACCGAAGATGGTTCCACCGCCCGCCATCAACGGAGATCGGCTTGTTCCCTGGCGCGCGCGTCCTGTCTTTTTCTGTGCAAACGGCTTCTTGCCGCCGCCGCGGACGTCGCCTCGTTCTTTTGTCTGATGCGTTCCCTGCCTCTGGTTCGCCATATACGAGCGGACCGCCATATAGATCGCGTGGTCGTTCGGCGTCACTTCGAAGATCTCCGGCGCAAGCGTCACCGTCTCGCCGGACTTCGTTCCATCTTTCTTGAGCACATCAACTTTCATTATCGTAGTACTTTCTTTTTCGACTTCGTTTGAAGTTTACTTCGTAATCTCAACGTAGGTATTGATGGCGCCCGGAACGGAACCCTTCACAAGAATGAGATTTGATTCCAGAATCACCTGCACGACCGTCAGATTCTTCACCGTGACATTTTTGAAACCCATTCTTCCGGCCATGCGCATTCCTTTGAACACTCTCGATGGATACGACGAAGAACCGATCGAGCCCGGCGCCCGGACGCGGTCAGACTGCCCGTGCGTCGTCATGCCGACGCCGGAAAAATGATGCCGCCGAACAACGCCTTGAAATCCTTTTCCCTTGGATTTTGCCGTAACGGAAACTTTATCACCTTTCGTGAAGAGGTCGACTTTCACTTCTTTCCCAATCGTGATGTCGCCCGCCTTAAAATCGCGGAACTCTTTCAGCAGCCTCAGCGCTTTCACGTTCGCTTTCGCGAAATGACCCTTCGCAGGCTTATTGACAAGGCGGTCCGGTTTTTCATCAAAACCGAGCTGAACGGCCTCGTATCCGTCTTTTTCCTTCGTTCGGATCTGCGTTATGTAACAAGGACCCGCTTCGATAACGGTGCACGGAATCGAAACTCCGTTATCATCGAAGATGCTTGTCATGCCGACTTTTTTTCCTAATATGCCACTCACTGTATAAACTCCTTCGGTATCTGCACTTTTTGAGAAACCGGTTAGCCAAAAATCTTTATCGGACTGACGGCCCTTTCAGGGGAGGCCGTAGGTTCATTCCTCGTCAAACGCTATACTTTTATTTCGACATCGACGCCGGCGGGAAGGTCGAGTTTCATCAACGCATCGACCGTTTTCGTGCCGGACGTGAGAATGTCGATGAGGCGCTTGTGGGCACGTGTCTCGAATTGTTCACGCGATTTCTTGTCGACGTGCGGCGACCGCAGCACGGTGTACAACGTGCGCTTGGTCGGCAGCGGAATCGGTCCGGACACAACGGCACCGGTCGATTTCACCGTCTTGATGATCTTCTCAGCCGACTTGTCGATCAGGTTATGATCGTACGATTTTAATTTTATGCGAATTTTTTGACCAGCCACTTGGAACTCCGTGCGAGCCGCGTCTCGCTCGTTGCGGAGCGCGGCTCAAAAGTTAAACAGCTTTATTCGATGATCTTTGTGACAACACCGGAACCGACCGTACGTCCGCCTTCGCGAATAGCGAAACGCAGTTTTTCTTCCATTGCGATGGTAGAGATCAGCTCGATCTGCATATTGTCGACGTTATCGCCCGGCATAACCATTTCCACTCCTTGCGGAAGGGTCACGACGCCGGTCACATCCGTTGTGCGGAAGTAGAACTGAGGTCGGTATCCGTTCAAGAACGGTGTGTGGCGTCCGCCTTCTTCTTTCTTCAGCACGTACACCTGCGCCATGAATTTCTTATGCGGGGTGATCGAACCCGGCTTGGCGATAACCATACCGCGTTCGAGGTCGTCCTTTTCAATGCCGCGCAGCAGAAGTCCCGCGTTGTCTCCGGCCTGAACTTCATCGAGCTCCTTGCGGAACATTTCAGCTCCGGTAATAACGGTCTTCTTATGCTGGCCAAGACCGATGACTTCAACTTCGTCGCCGACCTTCGCACGGCCGCGGTCAACACGTCCCGTGCCGACCGTTCCGCGGCCGGTGATCGAGAAAACGTCTTCGACAGGCATCAGGAACGGCTTGTCCGATTCGCGCTGCGGAAGCGGAATGTATGAGTCAATGGCATCCATTAATTCCATAATGCATTTGAACGCAGGATCGTCCGGCTTTACATCAGGTCGCAACGCAGCTTCCATCGCTTTCAACGCCGAACCGCGAATGATCGGAATCTGGTCGCCGGGAAATTCGTTCGCCTTCAACAAGTCGCGCATTTCCATCTCGACGAGATCCAACAGCTCGGGGTCGTCGACGGCATCAACTTTATTCAAGAAAACGACGATTCGGGGCACACCGACCTGGCGGGCAAGAATAATGTGCTCGCGCGTCTGCGGCATCGGTCCGTCGGTTCCAGCGACAACAAGGATCGCTCCGTCCATTTGAGCTGCGCCCGTGATCATGTTCTTCACGTAATCGGCGTGGCCCGGGCAGTCGACGTGCGCGTAATGACGCTTGTCAGTCGAATACTCCACGTGTGCCGTAGCAATGGTTATACCGCGTGCTTTTTCTTCCGGTGCGTTGTCGATACTGTCAAACGTGCGCACTGCCGATAGACCTTTCTTTGCCAGGACCATTGTAATAGCGGCGGTCAAGGTCGTCTTACCGTGGTCAACGTGGCCAATTGTTCCGACGTTCACATGCGGCTTGCTGCGGTCAAATTTTTCTTTTGCCATGAGGATGTCTCCTTACGTAATTGTGAACAAGGTGTTTTTAATCTCAGTCAATAATCAGGCAGTAACGGCTTCTTTGCCTTTTACTTTTTCAATAATTTGTTCGGATATCGATTTCGGCGTTTCGTCGTAGTGCGAGAACTGCATTGTATAGAGCGCGCGCCCCTGGGTCATCGAACGCATGGTCGTTGCATAGCCGAACATTTCCGACAACGGCACGGTCGCCTTCACAACATGCGCATCTTTGCGGGGGGTAATTCCTTCGATCTTTCCGCGCCGCGAATTCAGATCTCCCATTACATCGCCGAGGTATTCTTCGGGCGTCACGACTTCGACCGCCATGATCGGTTCGAGGATAACCGGGCTTGCTTTTTTTGCTCCTGCTTGGAACGCGATAGAGCCTGCGATCTTGAACGCCATTTCAGACGAATCGACGTCGTGGTACGAGCCGTCGAACAGCTTCACTTTTATATCCTCAACCGGATAGCCTGCAAGAATACCGTTCTTCATCGCTTCCTGAATGCCGACAGACACCGGTTTAATAAACTCCCGCGGTACTGTGCCGCCGACAATTGCATCTTCAAACTCGTACCCCTTGCCTTTTTCATTCGGTTCGAGCTCGATCCAGACATGGCCAAACTGTCCCTTGCCGCCGGATTGACGGATGAATTTTCCCTCGGCCTGGACTTTCTTGCGGATCGTTTCTTTATACGCAACCTGAGGACGGCCGACGTTGGCTTCGACCTTGAACTCACGCTTCATCCGGTCAACGATAATTTCCAGATGAAGTTCGCCCATTCCGCCGATGATCGTCTGGCCCGTCTCTTCATTGGTCGACACGCGGAATGTCGGGTCTTCTTCCGAAAGCTTCTGCATTGCCTCGCCCATCTTCTCCTGATCGGCCTTTGTCTTCGGCTCGATCGCCTGGTGAATGACGGGTTCCGGAAATATCATCTTCTCTAAAATAATTGGATCGTCTTCATCACAGAGCGTATCGCCCGTTCGTGTATTCTTGAATCCGATGGCAGCAAGGATATCGCCGGAAAAACCCTCATCGACATCCTCTCGATGATTGGCGTGCATACGAAGAACACGTCCCAGCCGTTCTTTCTTGTCGCTGCTCGAATTGTAGAGATACGATCCCGCCTTGATGCTTCCGGTGTAGATGCGGAAATATGTGAGCCTTCCGACAAACGGGTCGGTCATGATCTTGAACGCAAGCGCGGTAAATTTCTCGCTGTCTGACACCTTGCGAACGATCACGTCCTTCAGGTTGGGATGATGCCCCGAAATTTCTCCCTTGTTGATGTCGAGCGGGGAAGGAAGAAAATCGACGACGGCGTCGAGAAGCATCTGGACGCCTTTGTTCTTGAACGAGGAACCGCACAGCACTGGAACGATGCTTGTTTTCAGACACGCTCTTCGCAGGACTGCATTAATTTCTTTAGGGGTGATCTCTTTGCCTTCGAGGTACTTTACAAGGAGCGAATCATCTTCGTCCGAGACCGCTTCCAGCATTTTCGTACGGTATTCTGCGGCAAGCTTCTGGAGGTCATGTGGAATGTCGATGTCGTCCCACGTCATGCCGTTGGAATCTTCGTGGAAAATCCGCGCCTTCATCGTGATCAAATCGATGATGCCGGTGAAGATATCGCCTTCTCCAACCGGTAAATGAATGGGCACAGCGTTCGCGCCGAGGCGGTCTTTCATCATTTGTACTGCGCCGAGGAAATCGGCGCCGACACGGTCCATCTTGTTCACGAATGCGATTCGCGGAACTCCGTATTTATCCGCCTGCCTCCATACCGTTTCGGACTGCGGCTCAACGCCTCCGACCGAACAAAAAAGGGCGACGGCGCCGTCAAGGACGCGCAGCGAACGTTCGACTTCGATCGTGAAATCGACATGTCCGGGCGTATCGATGATATTCACGTAATGATCTCTCCAGAAACAGGTTGTTGCGGCAGAGGTAATGGTAATTCCCCGCTCCTTCTCCTGCTCCATCCAGTCCATTGTCGCCGCTCCGTCATGCACTTCACCCATACGATGCAGAACGCCCGTGTAGTACAGGATGCGCTCGGTCGTTGTGGTTTTACCCGCATCGATGTGCGCCATAATTCCTATGTTACGTGTTCGCTCGAGCGAATATTTTCTGGGCATAACACTCCAAAATCCTGAAACGAAGAGAGTACTTCTACGTCAGTGTAATCTTAGAAACGCGGGTTACCGCTTTACCTTACCACTTGAAATGCGCAAAAGCTTTGTTTGCTTCAGCCATGCGGTGCGTATCTTCTTTTTTCTTAACGGCATTGCCTTCGCCGTTTGCAGCCGCCATGAACTCCGAAGCAAGCTTTAACGACATTGCTTTATCCGAACGTTCTTTTGAGTAGTTGATAAGCCAGCGGATAGCAAGAGCGGTTCGCCGTTCGGGACGAACTTCTGTAGGTACCTGATAGGTTGCCCCGCCAACTCGTCGTGCTCGCACTTCGATGACCGGGGCAACATTGTTTACAGCTTTTTTGAAAACATCGATAGCATTTGACTTGGTTCGATCACCTATTACTTCAAGTGCATCGTAAAAAATCGATTGAGCGACATTCTTTTTGCCTTGCTTCATAATGTTATTAATGAAGCGAGCCACCAAAGGGTCGTTGAATTTCGGGTCGTTGAGAATTGATCTCTTTTCAGCTCTTTTTTTTCTCATGAGACAATTACTTCGGGCGTTTGGCGCCGTACTTAGACCTTCCTTGTTTTCGCTCGTTCACACCTGCGGTATCGAGCGTTCCTCGAATAATGTGGTATCTGACGCCCGGCAGATCTTTCACTCTTCCGCCGCGGATCATCACTATAGAGTGTTCCTGAAGATTGTGTCCTTCGCCGGGAATATATGCGGTCACTTCGATGCCATTCGTTAGGCGGACGCGCGCGACCTTGCGTAACGCCGAGTTCGGTTTCTTCGGTGTGGTCGTGTATACCCTAGTACAGACGCCCCTCTTCTGCGGATTACCGGCAAGCGCAGGAGCTTTGCTCTTGAACAATATGCTTCTGCGTCCTAATCGAACTAACTGATTTATCGTTGGCAAAAATTCGCTCCGGAATAACTGTTTCGCTGCATCTTGAAAAAATTTAGCCTATCAATATACAAAAATGTCGAAAACAAGTCAAGATTTTTCTGCGGTAAATTCCGTCAAGGCCCCCCGGCTGCCGCCCCGGCCGATTACGCTACGGTCTTGGTTCTCTTTCGGGTCTTCTTCACGAGAACCACTTCTTCTTCACCGTTCGCCGGCTCCGCCTCTTCGACGGGTTTCTCGGCGACAACAGGCGCCTCTTTCGAGTTCACGAGGACATCTCTGAATTTCTTCAGCCCTGTGCCCGCAGGAATAAGGTGGCCCATAATGACGTTTTCTTTCAAACCAAGCAGGTAGTCGACTTTTCCTTCGATCGCCGCATCGGTCAAGACCTTTGTGGTCTCCTGGAACGCCGCCGCAGCAATGAAGCTGTCGGTTGAAAGCGATGCTGCGGTGATGCCGAGCAGTATCGGCTCGGACATTGCAGGCTCGGCATCCCTGAACTCGGAAACCTTTTTCGTCTTCTTCTTTAATTCGGTGTTGCTCTCTTTGGCCTTCTTCTTTTCCACGACGGTCATATTCTTGAACTTCGAATCGCCCTTGCTTTCGATGTAGACCATCCCTTGAAGGCGCGCGTTTTCCTCGGCGAACTTCACTTTGTCGACGTAATCTCCTTCCAGGAAACGAGTGTCGCCCGAATCTCCGATACGAACCTTCTGCATCATTTGACGGACGATGGTCTCGATATGCTTGTCGTTGATCTTCACGCCCTGCATTCTGTACACTTCCTGGATTTCATTGACCAGATATTCCTGCACTGCACTCGTGCCTTTGATGCGGAGAATATCGTGCGGATCAATCGCGCCGTCCGAGATTCGCTCTCCTGCACGGATGACGTCGTTCTCCTGCACAAGGATATGCTTGCCGTGCGGGATGAGGTACGTTTTGTGGTCTTGCTTGTCGTGACTCTCAACGATCACTTCCCGCGATCCGCGCTTCTGCCCGCCAAACCGGACAACGCCGTCGATCTCGCCGACAATTGCCGGATCGGCCGGAGAACGTGCTTCGAAAAGCTCCGTTACTCTCGGCAAACCGCCGGTGATGTCGCGCGTCTTTCCGCTGTCGCGCGGAATCTTCACAAGCACAGTTCCCGCGGCAATTTCCTCGCCATCGTCAACCATCATGTGAGCGCGGGTTGGAATAATATAGTTCGCGATTTTCGACCCGGCTTTGTTCGCGACAAGGATGGACGGGCTCAGTGTACGGTCGCGGGAATCGATCACGACCTTTTGAATGTGACCCGTCTGTTCGTCCGGCTCTTCGCGGTACGTAACATCTTCCTTTAAGTCCTGGTATTTTATAATCCCGGAGTGTTCAGAAATGATCACTGCGTTGTACGGATCCCATTCGTAGATCAGTTCGCCCTTTGTTACTTTTGAGCCGTCTTTCATCTGAAGGACCGCACCGTACGGGATGTCGTATTTTGTCAGAATGCGGTTATCATCGTCGAGAACGTTGACGACGCCGCTTCTGCCGAGCGAAAGAATTTTAGAACCCTCTTCAGTTTTTACGGTGATCGATTTCAATCCGTCGTACTTTACATGACCGTCGAACTTCGACACGATCTGCGATTGGGCGGCGATCAAGCTGGCCGTTCCGCCGGTGTGGAATGTGCGGAGTGTCAGCTGAGTTCCCGGCTCGCCAATCGACTGTGCAGCAACCGTTCCGACTGTTTCTCCCACCTCGACAAGTTTGGCGGTCGTCAGATTTCTGCCGTAACATTTGGCACAGACACCGCGCTTCGCTTCACACGTGAGCACCGAACGAATCTCGACTTGTTCAATCGATGTTTCCGAGATCGCCTGGGCAATATCTTCGTCTATGATATTGCCGGCTTTCACGATCACTTTTTGCGACAGCGGATCGATAACATCGCGAACAGCAACCCTGCCGAGAATTCTTTCCGACAACGGTTCCTTCACATCTTCGCCTTCCTTCAAGGCGCCGGTCAAAACTCCGCGGATAGCTCCGCAATCCTCGATAGAGACGATTGCGTCCTGCGCGACGTCGACGAGACGACGCGTCAGATAACCCGCATCGGCCGTCTTCAACGCTGTGTCGGCAAGTCCTTTTCGTGCGCCGTGTGTCGAAATGAAGTATTCGAGAATTGAAAGTCCTTCGCGGAAATTAGCAATGATCGGGTTCTCGATCAACTCGCCGGTGGCGCCGGAAAGCGATTTCTGCGGCTTCGCCATCAAACCCCTCATACCGGCAAGCTGACGCACTTGTTCTTTGGAACCGCGCGCGCCCGAATCGATCATCATATAGAGCGAATTGAATCCCTCGCGCGAATGCTGCAGCGAATCGAAAAGTTTCTCGGCAACCCTGCTCGTCGTCCGCGTCCAGATATCGATCACTTTGTTGTACCGCTCGCCGTTGGTGATGAACCCGTTCTGATATTGCCGCTCGACGGAATCGACATCCTTGAGTGACTTATTGATCATCTCCTCTTTCTCTTTCGGGATCGCGACGTCGGCAACGCTGACGGAGAGTCCCCCCTTCGTCGCGTACATGAACCCGAGTGTCTTGAGTTCATCGAGAAATTGTGCGGTCCTGAGATTTCCGCATTTGCGGAATGTCGTTGCAATGATCTGGACCAAACGCTTCTTGTTCAGAAGTTCATTGACAAACCCGATTTCACTCGGAACAATTCTGCTGAACAGAACGCGTCCGGTTGTCGTTTCGATAATCTTGCGGTCGATTCGGACTTTGATGCGTGCATGGAGCGAAATCTTGTTTTCATTGTACGCAATGATCACTTCTTCCGGCGATGAAAACATTTTCCCCTCCCCCGCGTCGCCCGTCCTCGACTTCGTGAGGTAGTAGCAGCCAAGCACCTGGTCCTGGGTCGGCGTTACGATCGGAGCACCGCTTGCGGGAGATAAAATATTGTGGCTCGACAACATCAGAATGCGGGCTTCCAGCTGTGCATCGTACGAAAGCGGGATATGCACTGCCATCTGGTCGCCGTCGAAATCGGCGTTGAACGCCGTGCATACCATCGGATGAATACGCAGAGCTTTTCCCTCAACAAGCACCGGCTGGAATGCCTGGATGCCGAGTCTGTGGAGCGTAGGAGCGCGGTTCAAAAGCACCGGATGTCCGTCGATGATGTTCTCGAGGATCTCCCAGATCTCCTGACCTTTGCGGTCCACCATTTTCTTTGCGCTCTTCACCGTCTTTGCCATGCCGCGCTCGATGAGCTTGCGGATAATGAACGGCTTGAACAATTCGACCGCCATATCTTTCGGCAGTCCGCACTGGTGCAACATCAATTCCGGGCCCACAACGATAACTGAACGGCCGGAGTAATCAACGCGTTTTCCGAGCAAATTCTGGCGGAACCGTCCTTGCTTCCCTTTCAACATATCGGAAAGTGATTTCAGCGCGCGGTTGTTGTCGCTGCGCACCGCATTGACCCGCCGCGAATTATCGAAGAGGGAGTCGACCGCTTCCTGGAGCATCCGCTTTTCATTGCGGAGGATAACTTCAGGGGCTTTGATGTCGATCAACCGCTTCAGGCGGTTGTTGCGGATGATGACACGGCGGTAGAGATCATTCAAATCAGACGTCGCAAACCGGCCGCCTTCAAGAGGCACAAGCGGGCGCAGTTCCGGCGGGATAACCGGGATAACGTTCAGCACCATCCACTCAGGCTTGTTTGGCACCCCTCCTTCGGTCTCGCGGAACGACTCAATGACGCGAAGCCGTTTCAATGCTTCCGTTTTTTTCTGGGCGGAAGTTTCTTCCTTCACCTGCATGCGGAGTTCCACGGAGAGCGCTTCGATATCGACGCGCTTCAACAGATCGCGTACCGCTTCCCCTCCGATCTTCGCGATAAATTTTTTGGGGTCGTCGTCCTCGAGGTCCTGATTTTTCTCGGGAAGCGAGGAAAGAATTTCAAAGTACTGGTCCTCGGTGATCAGGTCCTGCTTCTGCAGTCCCGTCGTTCCGGGGTTGACGACGACGTACGACTCATAATAGATGATGCGTTCAAGGTCCTTGTTGCTGACGCCGAGAACATAACCGATCTTGCTCGGAAGCGAACGAAAATGCCAAATGTGAACGATCGGTACTGCGAGGCTGATGTGTCCCATCCGTTCGCGGCGGACGCTTTTCTGCGTTACTTCAACGCCGCACCGGTCGCAAATGATGCCCTTATAGCGGATGCGTTTATATTTCCCGCAATGGCATTCCCAATCGCGCACCGGACCGAAAATTTTCTCGCAGAACAACCCGTCCTTCTCGGGACGGAATGAGCGGTAGTTGATCGTTTCAGGTTTTGTGACTTCACCGTACGAACGCTGCAAAATCGCATCCGAGGATGCGAGGCTGACGGTAATCTTGGTGAAGTTTCTCTTAACGTTTGTATCGTGTGGTGTGTAAGGCATACGCCAATCTCCAATTGTAAAGTGTTCAACGAACGGCGGCAGCGCTACCGTAGCGCTCCGCCTGTCCAATCGTCCCTTCGCTTACTCGATCTTCATCTCGAGCCCTAACCCCTGCAGTTCGCGAATCAACACGTTAAACGATTCCGGAATATTCGACTCGGGCAGATTGTCTCCCTTGACAATCGCTTCGTAAACTTTAGCACGCCCGACAACGTCGTCGGATTTGACAGTAAGGATCTCCTGAAGGACGTGGGCCGCGCCGTATCCCTGCAATGCCCAGACTTCCATTTCTCCAAACCGCTGTCCTCCGAATTGCGCTTTTCCTCCGAGCGGCTGCTGCGTGATGAGCGAGTACGGCCCGATGGAGCGCGCATGAATTTTATCGTCGACCAGATGGGAAAGATTCATCATGTAAATCATCCCGACCGTGACTTCCTGGTCAAAACGCTCGCCGGTCCGTCCGTCGTACAGCACGCTGCGCGATTCGTCATGCAAGCCGGCTTTTCTCAACTGCTCCTGCACATCCTCCCAGCTTGCGCCGTCGAAGATCGGCGTCGAGAACTTCACGCCGAGGGCCTGGCCGGCCCATCCGAGAGCGGTCTCGAACAACTGGCCGAGGTTCATACGCGACGGCACGCCGAGCGGATTCAGGACGATGTCGACCGGTGTTCCATCGGGCATGAACGGCATATCTTCGCGAGGAACGATCGCCGCAACGACACCCTTGTTGCCGTGGCGTCCGGCCATCTTGTCGCCGACCGAAAGTTTCCGTTTCTTCGCAACATAGACCTTTGCCAGCTGAACGATTCCGGGCGGCAGTTCGTCGCCGAGCATGATCTTGTTCTTCTCGTGCTTGTACGCTTCTTCGATGTGATTGAGCGCGTCGAAATAATTTTCAAAAACGCGGACGAGCAGATTATTCTTTCTTTTGTCATCGACCCACTCCTGAGAGAAGTCGAGCTTCTCAAGATTTTCGTACGACGAGAACGTCCCCTCTTTGAACTGCGTCCCGCTCCGGAACACGACGTTGCCGTCCTTGTCCCGCACGCCGATGGACTTCTCTTCGTTCAGCAGCAGGTCGAGCTTGCGTCCGAGTTTTTCGTAATGGTCTTTGATGTCCTTGCGCCGCTGTTTCTCAAGAAGGTCGAGGTGTTTCTTGTCTTCCTTCTTCGTCTCTGCGTCTTTCTTCTTGCGGCTGAAGAGCTTCGTTTCAATGACGATGCCTTTCATTCCCGGAGGAGCTTTCAACGATGCGTCTTTCACGTCGCCGGCCTTCTCGCCGAAGATCGCCTTCAGCAGTTTTTCTTCCGGTGTCGGATCCGTTTCTCCCTTCGGCGTGATCTTGCCGATGAGGATGTCTCCTTCTTTCACTTCGGCGCCGACGCGGATGATGCCGTTTTCGTCCAGGTCTTTTGTCGCTTCTTCGCTCACGTTCGGGATTTCACGCGTCAACTCTTCTTCGCCGCGCTTTGTGTCGCGCACCTGAAGTTCGAACTCCTCGATATGGATCGACGTATAGACGTCTTCCGACACGATGCGTTCGTTCATAATAATGGCGTCTTCAAAATTATAGCCGCGCCACGGCATGAAGGCAACGAGGACGTTCCGGCCCAGCGCCAGTTCTCCGTGATCCGTTGCGCATCCGTCGGCAAGTACTTCGCCTTTTTTGAAACGCTGTCCGGGCACGACAATCGCTTTTTGATTGATGCAGGTATCCTGGTTCGTCCGGAAAAATTTTGTCAGATGGTATTCAACACGGCGTTTGTCGTCGAAACTGACAAGCGCCTCAGTATTGGTTTCATCGATGTCATAGACAACAATGATCTTGTTGCCGGAAACGTTTTCGACAACGCCGGCCCGTTCCGCAATGACACAAGTGCGGGAATCGCGGGCGACCATTTCTTCAAGCCCTGTCCCGACAATCGGGGAGTCGGGACGGAGAAGCGGAACCGACTGGCGCTGCATGTTCGAGCCCATGAGGGCGCGGTTCGCATCGTCGTGCTCGAGGAACGGGATGAGCGCGGCCGCGGCGCTGACGATCTGCGTCGGCGCGACGTCCATGTACTGGATATCGTCCGGGGGATGGACGACGAAATCGCCGCGATGCCGGGACGTGACGCGGTCCGTCTTAAAACGGCCCCGTTCGTCGAGCGGCACATTCGCCTGGGCGATAATGTATTCGTCTTCCTGCTCAGCGTTGAGATATTCGATTTCATCTTCCGATACTTTCCCTTTGCGCACGGGACGATAGGGAGTTTCAATGAACCCGAACTCGTTCACGCGGGCATGCATGCAGAGAGATGAGATCAAACCGATATTCGGGCCTTCGGGAGTTTCGATGGGACACAACCGGCCGTAGTGCGTATAATGCACGTCGCGCACTTCGAACCCTGCGCGTTCACGCGTCAATCCGCCCGGTCCAAGCGCCGACATGCGGCGCTTGTTTGTCAGCTCTGCGAGCGGATTCGTCTGGTCCATGTACTGCGAAAGCTGGTTCGTCCCGAAGAATGCGTTGATGACGCTGGTGATCGTTCGCGCGTTCACCAGGTCTGCGGGGGTAAATGCTTCCTGGTCGCGGATGTTCATCCGTTCGCGGACGGTACGGCACATGCGCGACAAACCGACATTGAACTGTGCGGCGATCTGCTCGCCGACCGTTCTGACGCGGCGGTTGCCGAGATGATCGATATCGTCGACCGACGTTTTGCCCTGCTGCAGGTTGAGCAGATATTTTATGATGGCAATGATATCGTCTTTCGTCAGCGTCGTCGTCGAAGCCGAGATGTCCAGTTTCAATTTTGAATTGAGCCGGTGGCGTCCGACGTCGCCGAGGTCGTAGCGTTTCGGGTTGAAAAACAGCTTGTCGATGAGGTTCTTCGCGGTGTCGAGGTCCGGCGCGTCGCCCGACCGAAGCTGGCGGTAGATCGCCTCGAGAGCGTCTTCCTCGCTGTGAACACTGTCCTTCTGAATCGTATTCGCGATGACGGACCGTTCGGCCGTCTCTTCCGATTTCAAGAAGCGGATCTTCTTCACTTCCGCCTTCTTGATCTTCTTGATCATCTCTTCGCTGAGCGTCGCATCCTTGTTGATGATGATTTCGCCTGTTTTTCTGTCGACGATATCGCCGCAGATGATGCGGCCGATATACTCTTTCAATTCAATGTCGGCGAGTTTGACTTCTTCAACGAGGCCGAACAGCTCCAAAATTTCGTCGTCCGAAGAATAGCCGAGGGCGCGGAGGAGCGTCGTAACTGGAAATTTTTTCTTCCGGTCGATATACGCATACATGACGTTGTTGATGTCCGTCGTGAACTCAACCCACGAGCCGCGGAACGGAATGATGCGCGCTGAGAATATCGGAGTGCCGTTCGGATGGACCGATTCACCGAAAAAGACGCCCGGCGAACGGTGAAGCTGGCTGACGATGACTCGTTCCGCTCCGTTAATGATGAACGTTCCACGGTCGGTCATGTACGGCAGATTGCCGAGGTATACCACCTCTTCGATCGTATCGGAAAAATCTTTTCCGTTCTCCGCTTTAGAGGAGAGCCGGAGCTTTGCCTTCAACGGCACGGCGTACGTCAGCCCGCGTTCCTGGCATTCGCGCATTGAGTACTTCGGTTTCTCGACGTAGTATTCGACAAACTCGAGAAGATAATTCTCGCGCGTGTCGGTAATGGGGAAGTTCATGAGGAATACCTGCTGCAGCCCTTTATTCTTCCGCTTGTGCGGCGGGATGCCTTCCTGCAAGAAATGTTCGAACGATTCCATCTGGACGTTCAGCAAATCGGGATATTCTACAACAGTAGGGATCTTTGCGAACGAAACCCGGGCGTTATCCTGTCCGTTTGTTCCATTGGATTGGTTTTTCAATGCAACCACTCCTTCGGGTCCTGCGACCCATTAAATGTTAGACAATATTCTGAGAAATCGTAATTTCACCGGGAAGGGAAAGCTCTCTGTGTTCATCGAGGAGAACAAAATTCTTATTTGGGTGACTCGATGTACGGCGATCGTTTTCATCTTCCTTCGACCCTTCGCCTCAGCCGGCGGCATTGTCGATTAGACTGAACAAGCCGATAGCGTGTTCCGCCCTCGGCGGATGCCATCGGCTTGTCCAGTTGTTAAAAGAGAGTGCGTATTCTATACACGTAACATGGACCTTTCAGAAAAAGTTCAAAGAGAGCTCGTGGTAGGGGCGCTGTTACTTCAGCTCTACTTTTGCGCCGGCTTCTTCGAGTTCCTTCTTTAACTTTTCTGCGTCGTCCTTATTGATTCCTTCTTTCACGCTCTTTGGCGCGCCGTCAACGAGGTCTTTTGCCTCTTTCAAGCCGAGTCCGGTTGCAGCACGGACGACTTTAATGACGTTGATCTTCTGCGCGCCGGCTTCCTTCAGCACAACGGTGAATTCTGTCTGCGCTTCTGCAACCGGTGCCGCCGCTGCCGCTGCGGGTCCGGCCATCATCATCGGTGCTGCTGCCGTCACGCCGAATTTTTCTTCGAGCGCTTTTTTCAATTCCGCCGCTTCGAGCAGCGTGAGTTTTTCTATTTTTTCAACTAATTCAGTTACTGCTGACATTGTACCGTTCTCCTTTAGATAAATTAGATTTTACGTTATGCCGACAAAAACTAGGCTGCCTTCTTCTTTTCGATCGCATCGATAACGCCGACGAGGTCCCGCATAACGGCGTTGATCGCGCCGACAATGCCGGAGGCCGGAGCCTGGATGGACCCGAGAATGCTTGCGATGATCTCGTTGTGCGACGGAAGCTTCGACAACTCATCGAGCTTCGACCCGTCGAACACCTGCTTGTCGATCACACAAGCCTTGCAGGAAAGTTTTTCGTTCTTGTCGTGGAACTTCTTGATGATCTTTGCCGGTGTTACGGGATCGTTGTAGCTGAAAGCAATACCGGTCGGACCGGCAAGACTCTTGTATACCGCATCGTATCCTGTAACGCTTTCAAGCGCTTTCCGGGCAAGCGTATTCTTCACGACTTTGTAGTCGACGCCCAATTTCCGGAATTCACTGCGAAGCTCTGTTGCCTGCTCCACAGTAATGCCGCTGAAATCGGTGAAGAACATTCCCTTCGCCCGGGAAATCTTTTCCCGTACCTCGGCAATGATCTCTTCTTTCTCTGATTTTTTCATTGTTCGTTTTTTTTCTTGAACTTCTTACAAGTGATGAGAAGCCCCCCGCTTGCGCGAAGGCATCGCCTGCAAAA
>Ga0265338_10000389_pt1 | contig 78649 bp, 68 predicted proteins | sample 42126metaG_FD_193579 | JGI IMG/M metagenome (GOLD analysis project Ga0265338, IMG submission 193579) | Rhizosphere microbial communities from Carex aquatilis grown in University of Washington, Seatle, WA, United States - 4-21-26 metaG | ecosystem: Host-associated > Plants > Roots > Rhizosphere...
GGCAAAGCCGACTTCCAAATGAGCTCCTACGATCTTTACGCGCCGCGCTGGGCTACGATCCCGGACACCGAGTTCAAAGACCAGGACGAATGCCCTTATGTCGCCGGGGAATTTGTCTGGACCGGCTTCGATTATCTCGGCGAACCGACGCCCTACGACAGCGACCTGACCAACCTCATCAATTACTCCGATCCCGCCGAAAAGGCGCGCGCGGAAAAAGAACTGCAGGAGATCGGCAAGATTCGCTCGCCGTCGCGCAGCTCCTACTTCGGCATCATCGATCTGGCCGGTTTCAAAAAGGACCGATTCTATCTTTATCAGGCACGCTGGCGACCAGGCTTGCCCATGGCGCATATCCTCCCGCATTGGAACTGGCCCGACCGCGTCGGCCAGGTCACACCCGTCCACGTTTACACCTCCGGCGATTCGGCGGAACTGTTCCTGAACGGCAAATCGCTCGGCCTGAAGAAAAAAGGTCCGTACGAATATCGCCTCGTATGGAACGACGTGGTCTACCAACCCGGCGAACTCAAGGTGGTTGCCTATAAAAACGGCGAAAAATGGGCAACCGACGTCATGAAAACCACCGGCCTGGCGGCCAAACTCACCTTGTCGGCCGACCGCGACAAAATCCGCGCCGACGGCCAGGATCTGTCCTACATCACGGTCACCGTGACGGACAAGAAAGGTTTGCTCGTGCCGCGCTCGAAAAACCACATCCGGTTCCAGATTGAAGGCCCGGGCGAAATCGTGGCCACCGACAACGGTGACGCCACGAGCTTCGAATCATTTCAAGCGCCGGAGCGGAACGCCTTCAACGGCCTGGTGCTGGTCATCGTCCGCGCCCAACCCGGCCGGCCGGGGAGCATCAAACTCGCCGCCACCGCGGACGGTCTCGCCGGCGCCTCAATCAAAATCAAGAGCGATTGATGCCAGGCACGGTGTTGCTGCCGCTTCCGGGCAGGCCCGGTCAACCGGAAAAGCTATTTTAAGGTCCAGCCGCAGCTGTCGCTGACCCGGGCGCCGTCCCGGTCGGCGCGGGCTTCGACCTGGTTTTTGCCGGGACTCAGCGTGATATCCTTCCAGATGAAGACGGCGTTGCCGTCGTTGTCCCGCGTGCCGCATGATTTGCCGTTGAGGAACAGTTCCGTGCGGGCAGCGTTGGAATAAACCTTCACCTCGGTGACGGCGTTGGTGCGTTCGGTGAACCGGCGGCTGGTGATGTAAATCGTCGGCTCGTCCGACCAATTGGCCTTGTAGAAATAAAAGGCATCCTTTCTGATTTTCCGGTCGTAGGTCACCAGTCCTTTGTCATTGCGGCCCAACATCCCGCCTTCGTGACGCCAGTAGCTGGTGAAGTCGAACATGTTCCAGACAAACGTGCCCCAGACCCAGGGACGGCCTTTCAATTCTTTCCAGGCAACTTCATGCACGATCGCCTGCCATTCCTCGGGATGCCATTGGCCGCCAGCCTTGGGCTCTTTCGGATTCTGCTCGTGTTGCGTGACGTTCGCACCGGCGCCGTATTCGCTGACGCAAAAGCCGCCGGACCGGCTTGTCGCCCGGTATTTTTCCGCCGCCGCAAAGTCCGCTACCGGCCCCCATTCGGGATACCAGCCCGGATAAATGTTCCAGCCGAGCAGGTCTGGAATTTTGTTCATCTGCGGCCAGCCGCCGGTGCAGGTGGCGGCAATCGTAGGCCGGGTGGGGTCTTCGCTGTGCGCCAGGTTGTCCAGATCCTGCAACTCGCGATGCGGATCGGGATTGCCGGGACGCAATTCGTTGAACAGGCTCCAGCAAAAGATGGACGGGTGATTGATGTTTTGCCGGATCAGATCGAGCAACTGGCTTCGCGAGGTCTCTTCAAACTTCGGGTCACTGCCAATTTTATCCACCTGCGGCAGCTCCGCCCAGACGAGGATGCCGGCCCGGTCACACAGGCTGTAAAAGTAATCGCTGTGCTGGTAATGCGCGCAACGGACGACCGTCGCGCCGATTTCCTTGAGGAACGCCAGGTCCTCGTCCTGGTCGGCCTCGGAAATGGCCCAGCCCTTGTCTGGCCGGTCCTGGTGCCGGTCGACACCGTGCAAATGATAGGGTTTGCCGTTCAGGAAAAATCCCTGGTCCGGGTCCACCCGGAAAAACCGCAACCCGAGCGGCTGTTCCACCGAATCCACTGCGCCATTGGTCGAACGCAATTCCACCACCGCGCGGTAAAGATACGGGTCCAGGCGACCGTTCCACAAATGCGGCTGCGGCACGGCCAGCCGCAACGAAAACGGAGCGGTAACATTGGGCATCAGGGTAACGGCTTGTTCGCTGGCCGCCACCCGGTTGCCTTTGGCGTCCAGCACGCTGGCAACCAGCGTCAGCGGCTGGTTGCGTTTTGTCCCGTTCGAGATTTGCGCCGTCACCTCCAACGCCGCCTGCGTTGCGTCAACGCTTGTTTGCAGCCAGGCAACACCCGGCGAACCGTGGTCCGTCAACGTGAAATTTTCGTCGCCGGTCACGATCAAATGCACCGGGCGATACAGCCCGCCATAAACCGGGAAGTCGCCGCTCAACGGGGCGAGGTCCGCATCCGGCGCATTGCTGACCCGCACGGCCAGCAGGTTGGTTCCGGCGGGAGCGAGGGCCCGGGTGATCTCGAAACAAAATGCGCCGAAGGCGCCGCGATGTTCGCCCAGCACTTTGCCGTTGAGGTAAACTATCGCCGCCGACCCGGCGGATTCAAAACGCAGGAAATAGCGCCGTCCAACCTGCGGCTTCCCGATATTCAGTTCATGGCGATACCAGCCCGGTTCGCGCAGGTAATTGTCCCCTCTTTGCGCCTGTTCCCATCCCCAATTGTGCGGGAGCGAAACCGGCTGCCAGTCGGCCGCGTCGTAGTCGGGTTGCTCGGCTCCCCGCGCATCGCCTTGCTTGAATTGCCAACCGGACTGGAGCAGCGTGTTTTCACGACCGGCAGCCGGGATAAAGCCGGCGGCAAACAGGCAGAGAATGGAAAGGAAAACAGATAAGCGGCGCATAATCCGATGTGTCCGGCAGCTTACCCAAAATGCGGTGCCGGGTCATTCATTTTTTCGGCTCAAACGACGAAAGCTCCCACCGGTCCTGCCACGGAATCGAGCAGGAACCATTGGTCTGAATCATCAGCGAGAGCCACACGTAGCGTGACTCGGCCAGATGCGCCGGGTTCCAACGGTCGGCCATGAAAATGAATCTGCCCGGCAGGACCGGCAGCACGAACGTGCTCTGCGAAACGAAGGTCATCCCCGCCTCCGGCCCGGTGCAGGGATTGCCTTGCGACTGGTAGGGACCGAGCGGATTGCCGGCCACCGCGCAATCGGCTTCGTTGGGCTTCCAGCCCGTGCAGGCCGAAGTGATCAAGTAATAGTGGCCTCCGGATTTGAACGGCGCGGGCGCTTCGCGCATTTTATGGACCAGGATCCGCGCCCACGTTTTGTTTTCCACCACCGGCGTTTCCGGGCCGGTAAAGCCGGCATCCAAACGCACGACGTACATTGTCCAGTTGCCTTCCGAGGCGTAGAAAACATACGCCCGGCCATCATCATCCATGAACAGGTTCAAATCACGGACCGTGCCGCCGGATTCCCGCTGGCGGTCAGCGTCGTTTTCTTCAAATCTGGACCCGTCGGTGATGGGGCGAAACGCCTTGAGAAAAGTGAACGGGCCGGACGGCTGGTCGCTGGTAGCAATCCCGGCGCGGGCGAAATGATAACCCCGTTGTTCCAGGTGCATCCACATCACAAATTTGCCGGTGTGCGGATTGAACAGGACCTTGGGCCGCTCCACAAAAGTCGGCCGGCCGTCGATTAACGGCAGGGATTCGCGCGACAGCGCCACCCTTTCACGTTTCCAGTCGTAAAGATTGGTTGAGGAATAACAAGCCACAGCACCTTGCCCGCCCGGGGTCCGGTCCTCGCCATACCAGTAATACACGTTGCTGCGCACCAGGATCCCGCCGCCGTGGGCTTGGATGAGATCACCGTTGATGTCCGACCAGGCTTCACCCGGACGGAATTCCGGTTTTGCCAACGCCACCTGGCACAGCAATATCGCTCCGAGCCAGACCGCGGATGAGCCTACCTTTGATTTTGAACGCTTTTTCAACTGGATGAATCGGTTTCGGCGGCGCCCGGGCCCAGGATGCGGCGGAGGCAACCTCTTCTTCCGTACCCGGCCAGCAACCAGCCCGACAACAAGAGCATCAGGACGTTCTCCAGGAGCTTGCGGCAGATGAGAACCTCGCCCGTGCCGCAGCCACAATCGAACTTCACCGCGCAGAACGGGATGGCCAGCGCCGACTGGATGGCCAGTGCCCGCCGGAACACCAGCACGGTGAACGGCACCAGCATCGCGATCAGCAACAAGGCCGTGCCGCGTACCGCCACCCCGGCCAGCAACAGCAGTCCGCAATAAATTTCAAACCACGGCAGGACGGCGGCGACGGAATTCAACAGCAGGGAATTTGGCACCAGGTCGTACTGTCGCATCAATTTCAGGAACTCAACCGGATGCAACGCCTTGTTCAGGCCAAAGTAAAGGAAGGCCGCCCCCAGCGACCATCTCGCCAGTACGGCAAAAATGTCCGCTGCGCGGGTCCGGGCTGACGGGTGGGCATTCATGGTTTCAGGGGACGCAGGTCCCGGCTGTTTCTCCCGCCGGTCTCAACCGGCAGGCCGTTGGTGATCCACTCCGGAAAGCCGCCGCCGTAAATGAATAGTTTGTTGGTGGCAATCCCCACATCCCGGAGCGTCAGGGCTGCGGACTCGCTGTCGTCACAATCACCCCCATTGCAGTAAATCACGATCTGTTCCGCCGCCTGGCAAGGTGGCAGCGCCGTGAGAAAGTATTTCTCTGGATAGTAGGGATCGAACTCGCAGGCGCCGGGAATGTGGCCCTCGCGGTAGTGCGCTTCGTCGCGGGCATCAATGAAAACAATGCGTCCCGCCTGGAAGCGCGGGTCATGGAACAGCTGCGCCGCCTGGCGGCCATCCACCAATTGGAACCCCTGTTCCTTCAATCGCGCCGCCAGCAGTTCCCCCGGTGCCGGCGACACGGAATTGGTGGCGGGCCGCGCTGGACCGGTTCCCGCCGGGAAATAGTTCCGCGCGAGCACCAGACCCCGCGGCGAAATGTGATTGGCCACCAGCGCAAAAGCGAGGCCGGCAGCCAGCACCACCACGGCCTCCCGGAGGATTTCCACCGCCCCCGGACGCCGGGACGTTCCAGACTGAATCGCTTGGTCCTTCAAAGGAATTCCTGAACAGCGTGGGCCATCGACCGGCGCACGACAAACACTATTTTTCTCCGATCCCGCCGAAAAGGCGCGCGCGGGAAAAGAACTGCAGGAAATCGGCAAGAACCGCTCGCCCCCGCGCAGCGGCTGGCGCACTCCAGGACGTTTCACGTCGATCGCAGCCGGGCGGTTCATGTCGCATGGTGCGACTCAGGGGCTGCTTTTCTTCAAAACCATGTCACCGACCGCTACGTTGGTAATTTGAATGGTGTTCGTCCAGGCGGTTTGCCAGGATCTGCCGTCAGGTCTTATCGCCGTTGCCTGGTCGTCCACGTACCATCTGACTTGTGTTTTCGGCGGCACGGGGTCGTTCGTTGAATTCACCACCACGTACACGTCAATGGCCGAACCGCGCTGGTGGATGGTATCGATGAATTTCAGTTCAAAGCCACTCGTGAGGCAGATCATGCTGAAGAGCAAACCGGAAGCGCAGATGAATTTTTTCATAATCAGGAAAGGAGGAGTCACCGGATTTTATCAACCCGGAAACAGACGCTGTAAAACGTGTTGGCGGACGGCGACGCCGAAATGACGGCGACGCTGTTTGACGGCGAAGCCGGGTCGGCAACGATCCAATAGGCATTCGCGGCCGAGGCCGCGCCGGCCGGGGAGTTGGTGCTCGCGTTACTGACGCCGTTGACGAACAGGGGATTGCTCGTGGCCGGTACACCGCCATTCCACAAATTGGTAATGGTGATCACGGTGGTCCCGGAAACCGGGGGGGTGGCATTATTTGACCAGGACAACTTCATCACATCACCCCGTCCAAGAATCGAGGCGTTGGCAATGTAGATGGCGTTGCTGCGGACCACCGGCGTGGAACCGGCGCTGATGAGTGTTGAAGCTTGAATCGGCCCCACCAGGTTGGTGGCCAGAATATTGCCGCTGCCGTCGTCCCAACGATGGCCGTTCACCTGGATTCCCTTGTAGAGCATCAGATAATCGTAAGTGTACATCGTATAGACAATGTTTCCGGACCAGTTGAATCCATCGTCCAAATTGATTGAAACTACGTTGGTTTTGCCGTCGAAGTTGTGGCCGCTGGGCATGCCGCCGTTCCAATCATACTCGTACCACGAAGCCACCGGGCTATGGTTGCCACCCGATGCCTGCCTGTCCCAAACCGTCACCTGCCAATAAGCCTTGGCGTTTGCTGTCTGATTGGCCGCGTTGGTCACGGCTATCTCGGTTTCAACAAATGGGCTTTGGGGGTGGTATCTATTGGTGGTAACTCCGGTTCGATACCAGACGATGTTCTGCCAGTCGGCATAACTCAGAAAGACATCCTGGATGTTTCCCCCGACGCCATTATTGGTCGGGTAGGATTGATATTCGGATGGGTAGTGGCCGCCATGAACTTTCACGGCCCGGGTGGCTGAAGTCCCGTAAAATATCAGGTTGGTTGCCACCCCGTTGTTCGTCAGCACGTTGCCGGGGTAGTCGCCATCCAGGGTCACTCCGCTGGCATTGTTGGTCACCACTTCTTCGGGCAGGAGTTCCAGCGGGATCGTACCCGACAGCTGGCTCGCCGGAATGGCACTGAGCAAATTCGCCGCCGTCGTGGCAAAGGCCGCATACGGCGTCGGCGTAATGGTCTGGCGCGGGGCGAGCGTGGTAAAATCGGTCCCGCCATTGGTGCGCACGCCGATTTCCAGCCAGTAACTGGTGCCGTTGAAAACTTCCGCACCAAAATCAATCGTTGTGCTGAACAGCCCGTTGACCACAGCGGCAGCGGCATTGGTGACCGGGCCGGCGATAGCCGTGCCGTTGCTGATCGCCGCGTAAAGTGTGAACGTCAGGTCGTAACTTCCATTGGCGGGACTCACCCCATCATGAAGTCGGCCTTGATACGTGAATGCTGTGCCTTGAGCCCGGACAGTTGAGAGTGGTTGGTCAATGGTGGAAAGCAGTGCGAACAATGCCATCAGCTTCAACATATATTTCATAGCCGGGAAACCTCCGAGTAAAAAATTTAAGCACTGCATAAAACATGCTCATGACGGGCCTAAAAGAGCAAACCGGCGAAGTTTTATCAAGGATTATCCCCAAGGCAACACTCTCAAAGTTCGGCTCCAACTTGCCATTTTATCTGATGGGCCGTCCGACGTGCGCTTTGGCGCCGCCCGGCATCAGGATGAGGCCGAGGCAACCTTCGCTTCCCCACCCCGCCAGCAACCAGCCCGACGATAACAGCAACCGGACGTTCTCCAGAAGCTTGCGGCATAGAAAACCTCGCCCGCGCCGTAGCCAGCAATATTAACGTCAAAACTGTTTTTCTTATATCAAAATAGGTTCACTTTCAGGGTAATAATTCGGACCGGTTAAGCTCAACTGTCATATGCCCTTATGTTCAGTCTTATTTAATACTGTTATTCTAATACCAAAATATGTGGAGTGCTTGCCAAAGGATGTGAAGCGCATATAACCGTTTCTTCTAAATTTAGAGTGTGAATCAAGAATTCATATTCCGAACGAAGGCGTGGACCAAAGCGCAGGGGACGGGATGCGGGATTCTGTGGAAACCATAACAACCGCCCGACCATGAACATTTTTGTTGCAGGCCTGAGTTACAAGACCGCTCCGGTGGAGGTGCGTGAAAAACTGGCCGTCCGCCCTGCCCTCCTGCCCTGCTATGGTTGCCGGCTCAAACTCAATGCCGGGCTGGATGAAGTGGTGCTGGTTTCCACCTGCAACCGCGTTGAGGTCTATGGCGCAACCTCAGCCTGGGTCCAGGGCAAGGTGTTCCGCATTTTCCAACAGCTCTCTCCCGACTTCGACGTAACGCCTTATGTGTATGTCAAGGAAGGCGCCGCCGCGGTGGAACATCTGTTCTCCGTCGCCAGCGGTCTGGATTCGATGGTGATTGGCGAAACGGAAATCACCGGCCAGATCAAAAACGCCTATGCCATGGCGCAACAATTCGGATTGACCGGCCGGGTCATGAACCGGTGGTTCCAAACCGCGCTGCAAGTGGGCAAGGAAGTCCGCACGCACACCGGCATCGGCCGGGGCGCCACCTCCGTCGGCAGCGTGGCCGTGGAGATGGCGGAAAAGGTTTTTGCCGGAAATTTGTCGGACAAAACGGTGATGATCCTGGGTGCGGGCAAGATGGGTGAAGCCTGTGTCCGGCATCTGGCCAAGGGCGGCACCCGTTCGGTGCTGGTGGCCAATCGTTCCCTGGAACGCGCCCAGGCCCTGGCTGCGGAATTTGGCGGACGTGCCCTGCCTTTTGCCGAGCGCATGACGGCGTTGATCGAAGCCGACATCGTGGTGAGTTCCACCGGCAGCCCGACCACGGTCCTGCACAAGCATGAAATCGCCGGCATTCTGGCCGCCCGATCGAACCGGCCCCTGGTTCTGGTGGACATCGCCGTGCCCCGCGACATCGCCCCGGACGTGGAGGAACTGGACAACGTTTACCTTTACAACATCGACCACCTGGAAGCGGTGGTCCGCGAAAATTCCCGGATGCGGGAGCAGGAACTTTCCAAGTGCAATGAAATCATCGCCCGGCGCGCGGCCGCCTTGCTGGCCAAATTAAATCCGCTGCCGGCCGTCCGGCCGGTTGCCGACGTGGAATTGGTGCCGGGCTGGACTCTGTGCGCCGCAACAACTTGATCCCGACTTAACCACCGAAATGAAAAATTACTCCGACAATCGCAAATCCAGACAAAATCGAAAATCTATGAAAACACACCATCCTCTATCGAAGGCGTTCGCCGGTCTTGTGGCCGTAACGCTGGCGCTTGTCGGGGCCATAGCCGACGTACACGCGGCATCGACCGCATTAAACGGCCAGATCCTCGTGCGTCCTCTCACCCCGGGCGAAATCGCAACGTATGGGCTGACTAATGCCCAGTTCTCCGCCGGCCTCACCACCGTCGCCATCGGCGAACCAGTTTATCTGGACGCCATCGTGACCGCGGTCATTGCCCCATCGAACATCTTGAGCGTCACCTGGTCGCTGCCTGGCACCAACAAGCCGGTGAGCTCGGCAGCGGTGTTAACCACCAGTCCGCTGGGCGCCAACGTGCCGATCTTCAAGGTCGCCGAGCGTTACAATAATTCCGGCGGCGTGGTGTCACAACTGGCCGGCCGCACGTTCCTCCGTCCCGATGTCGTTGGACAATACACGATCCTGGCCACGATCACCACGACCGGCACCGTTAATGGAACGACCATCGCCCCGACCACAACGAACATCACCACGACGATTACCGCCGCCACCTATCTTGGCATTAATGCTTGCGCCGCCTGTCACAGCGGCAGCTTCCAGGGCGTGCCCAGCATCTACCCCACTTACACCAATACGGCCCATGCCACTTATTTCACCCGGGCCATCGATGGCCAGGTCAGCAGCCACTACAGCCAGAACTGCATTGTCTGTCACACTCTTGGCTATGATACCAACTCGTTCGCGAACAACGGCGGCTTCGACGACATGATGAGAGCCTACAACTGGTCTTTCCCGGCCGTGTTGACCAATGGCAACTGGGCCAACATGCCAGCGGAGTTACAGGGCCTGGCCAACATCCAATGCGAAAACTGTCACGGTCCCGGCAGTCAGCATATGTTTTCGCACGGCATTACCGGTAACACCAATGCCATCTCCATCAGCCTGGGTGCGGGAGCCTGCTCGCAATGTCACGACAGCCTGCCCAGTGACTACCAAAGTGCGCAATGGAACAATTCCATTCACGCCCGGCCGACGCGCACTCCTTCCGGCTCAAGCCGCGCTGCTTGCGTACGCTGTCACACCGCCGCGGGCTTTATCGGGTATGCCGCGACCCTGGGCACCACCAACACGTACGTCACCAACAACGTGAACACCGTTTATGAGGCGATCACCTGTCAAACCTGTCATGATCCGCATGACGCCGCCCACCCGCATCAATTGCGCGCCGCTCCCAGCATCACGCTGGGCGATGGCACGGTGGTCACCAACGCCGGCGCCGGCGCCTTCTGCATGAACTGTCATCAGAGCCGCAACGGTTCGGTCACCAACAGCATCGTCAAATACCCGCTGCTGCAACAGACCTGGGCCGGTGGCTCCGCTTTCGGCGTGCATGACAATCCCGCCGGCGACATGCTCGAAGGTGCCAACGGCTGGACCTATGGCAAGGCGATCCCCAGCTCCGCCCACAGCATTTCGGTCAGCAACACCTGTGTCGGCTGCCATATGCAAACGCTGGCCGCCTCCGATCCGGCCTTCGTGCAAGCCGGCGGTCATACCTTCAACATGACTTACACCAACAGTTCCGGAGCCACGCTGGACAAAGTTGACGTCTGCATCAAATGCCACGGCGACATCGACGAATTCAACATGGTGAAGGTGGATTACAATGGCGACGGCGTCATCGAAGGCGTCCAGACCGAGGTCCAGCACCTGCTCGACAAGCTCTCCACCCTCCTGCCGCCGACGAACTATTATACCGATGCGAGCAAATACAAAGCCGATGGTCTAATCAAGACCCCGGGAAGCCAAACAAACTGGCCGGCCAAGTACCTGGAAGCCTCTTACAACTGGGGGCTGGTCAACTTTGACGGCAGCAAAGGCATCCACAATGCCGCCTATGCCGTCGGCCTGCTCAAGGCGTCCATCGGCGACCTGACCGGCGACAACAATGGCGACGGTCTGCCTGATGACTGGCAGATCACCTATTTCGGCGCCAACTTTGTCACCAACTCCCTGGCCGGTCCCAACGGCATCAACAACACCAACGGCCTGCCCAATTGGATGATGTACGCACTGGGACTTGATCCGCACAGTGGCTCCACCGCTGTCAATGGCGTCATCTATCTCAACGGCGACAACATCGTCAACGGCGCCACCAACACGGTAGCCATCTACACGGCGGCGGAAGTCGTCTTCGATACCCAGACCGGCATCACCTACCAGATCCAGGGCATCTCCAATATCACCGGCACCTGGCAGAATATCAGCACCAACATCCCGGGAACCGGCGGATCCATCAGTTACATGACCCCGACGAGGAACAACACGCAAATGTTCTATCGCGTGGCACACACGCCGTAATCAGGCAGAATCTTTAGACACACCCCTTCCCGGCAACGGGAAGGGGTTTTTGTTTCCCGGTGCAGGCGTAGATCAGGTCGCTTCGTGGAGGAAACGAGGAGGAATCGATCCGCCAACCCGCCGGAACAACCGCGGCGGTCCAGGTTTCAACCAACGCAGGGAGTTATCATTTCGCGTCGGAAGCCGCGGCTTTCATCTGCTGGAAAAGCGCCAGTTCGGACTGCAACTTCGCGGCAATCTGCTTGTATTTCTGGCCCTGTTCCAACTGGACTTCCTGAAGTTGTTTCAGCGCCGCCTGCTGCTCCGCCTCGGAACCGCCGGTTTGCGCAGCACTCAACTGTTGCTGGGCGGCCTGGAGTTTGGTTTCCATCTCGGTCCCCGCCGCGGTGAATTCCTCGAAGGCCGCCGCACGCAAGGTGCGCGTCCCCTCTTCCAATGACGTGCCCTTGAGATCGGGAACCAGCCGGGCGACAGCATTGGTGACATCGGGGGAGATCGGGGCGCTGGCCCGGGCGTTGGCGGCCGCCAGGGTTGCCGTCACCTGGAGAATCGCGCGGGCCAGGTCGAATTCCAGCGCCGGCTCCCAGGCGGGCTGGAGCTGCGGCAAGGATTCTTTCCGCCCGCCACATTCCACGGTCAGTCCCAGAAAACAAGCGTCGCCCTTGTCCAAATTGAAAGGACGGATGCCGTCAGCCGACGCGGCGTCCGCGTTCGCCCCCAACGTCGAGACATTCCGGGTCACATGGATTCGATTGGAATTGGCGTCTTGAAATTCGGACAGCAAACCGTCCACCCGCCGGGAAAAATCCTGGAGTGGCTCCGGCGCACTTCCCGGAGGGAGCACGGCATAAAACCGGATCTCCACCGGCGAATTCAAATGACGCAGCAGATCCATGGTCGGACTGGAAAGTTGAGTCACACCCGTTCCCGTTGCCGGTTTGCCGTACTTGAACCAGGCGCCGGCGAGAACGGCTCCCAGCAGGAAACCAGCCGGCACCAAAAAGGCAAGGCGCCAACCGGATGCTTTGACGGTTTGCCGGTCGGCGGGCGGGATGTTTGCAGCGGATGATTTCATTCAGCGTTGTCCTTTTTGTTTTCCATCTTCGGACATTATTCCAGCGTGTCAATTTTAGAAAATCCCGGCCCGGTCGGCGCGGGGTTTCCGGACGGGGAGTCACTCGGCCAATTTAGGCAATTTTTGACAAGTTTGAAGCAATTGACGGTTAGTTTGCGTGTGCGTCGAAGGTATCCTTTTGAAGAAGAATATGTTGAACAAAGTTCCATTTGCTGTTCTTTGTTCCGGCGTTGCGGAAATACATCGAACGGCCCGACCTGTGTCGCACCGTTCGGACAAACAATCGGAGCCGGTCTATTTCCGATTTATGAACTACACTAGGGCTTTATTTTTCAATCGGATGCCACTGCTCGTTCCAACGGTGGTGGCCGCCTTTTTTGTGGCTACATCCCTGCCAGCCCAACCGGTCCAGCACCTGAGCATCGCCCAGCCGGGAGGGATGCCGGGATTGCCGGTCATGACCGGGATTGAGCGCGTTACCAACGGCGTAAAGCTGACCTGGGATGGCCCGTCGGGATATTACCAATTGTTTCGGAAAGGGAGCCTGACGGACAAAACCTGGGTGGCCGTGGGTGGGCGCACCAACCTGCTCCGGACCGCAACGGCTGCCTCCGGTTCCAGCAATGCTTTTTTCCGCGTCTCCGGGCCTACGCCTGCGTATATCGGAGCCCAGGCCTGCAGCGGGTGCCACGACACCATCCGCAACACGGAATTGAAGACTCCTCACGCGGGCGCATTTACCAACGCAATCTTCGCGGCTTCCGGCGGGCAGACCAACAGTTCCTGCCTGCCCTGCCATACCGTAGGCTACGGATTGCCCACCGGATTTGTCAGCAAATCCAAAACCCCGCAGCTGGGCGGCGTGCAATGCGAGAACTGCCATGGGCCGGCCGCCAATCATGCAGCCAATGAAAACGATCCGACGGTGCGGCCCCGCGTAGAACTGGCGGCGACCGTGTGCGGCGGCTGCCACACCGGCCCCATGCAGCCTACTTACGAGGAATGGACCACCAGCGGCCATGCCGCCGTGGTGCCGGATGCGTTGCAGGTCATGAGTTCGTCCACCAACAACATCAGCAGCTGCGGCCGCTGCCATTCCGGCTCCGTCCGGATTGCCCTGATCAAAGGACAGAACCCCGTCACGCTCACGAATGATCTGGACGTCGCCATCACCTGCGCCGTCTGCCACAACCCGCACTCGACCAACGCCAACCCGGCGCAGGTCCGCAATCCCCTGGCTTCGACCAACTATTTTTCCCTGGCCACCACCGACGTGTTCCTCACCAAATACAATGCGAACACGAACATCAATATCTGCGGCCAGTGTCATAACTCCCGCGGAGCCGCGTGGACGGACACTTCCCGCGCGCCGCATCGTTCGGTGCAATACAATTTCCTGCTCGGCTCCGTCGGTGAATTGCTGGATGGCCCGGCCACCTTCAATCCCGGCGCCCATGCCGGGTTGCCCGATTCCGCCCGGTTCTCCAATCCTCCCGGCTCGTTTTACCTGACCAACCAGTGTGTGTCCTGTCACATGCAATCGGACGCCCCGCCGGCCACCACCCACAGCCATACGTTCGCAGTGGAGACCCACAACGTCTGCGTGAATTGCCACCTTACCGAGCCCGGATCGTCGGCATCCATCATCTCCAACAATGTCGCCCTGGTGATTCAGAAATTGAACCAATGGGCCGCCCTCAGAGCGCCGGCAGCATTGCAAACGAACGGAACCGTCCTCTGGGAATACACAACACCAGGCGGGTTGATCTGGCAGACCAACTCGTCGGGAACCGTGACTAATTGGATGTTAGCCGACCAGGTGGATTTCAGCGGTCCGAACACCGCCGGCCAGGCCTTGATCCCGGATAGCATCAAAAAAGCACGGTACAATTTATACCTGGTTTTAAACGACGGCAGCTTCGGCGCCCACAATTTTGCCTTTGCGTTCAACCTGTTGCTTACGGCTGGATTCCAGGCCAGCCAGTGAAGGCCCTATGAAATGATGCCTGTTCCAATTATGTGAGAAATGAACGACAACCAAAAATTCGCATGATGAAACCGTCCTTGATCCAGCGCCTGTTACCAGGCAGTCGGTGTGGTCGCAACGTGGTGCTGGCAGCCGGCGTGGTTGTTTTGCTGCTGGCGGCCATCTCCTGCAGCTCCGTCAACCGCCAGGCGGTGGCGCTTCCCGAGGTACCGGGGGCCAAATACATCGGCTCCGCGGAATGTGAACAATGTCACGAGGAAATTTACCGCGGCTTCCGGACCGCCGATCATTCCCGGCTGATCGCCCTGGGCAAAAACGGGCTCGATGCCGGGTGTGAATCCTGCCACGGCCCCTGCAGCTTGCATTCGGATTCCGGCGGCGAAACCAAACCGCCTTATAGTTTCACTTCGGGACGCCCCCAACCCGCCGGCGCGGCAACGCCTCCCGGGATCCTGCCGGCCCGGGCCGTCGAAACCGTCTGCTACCAATGTCACAACGACGTGCGCGGCCAGTTTCAATTGCCCAGCCACCATCCCGTGCCCGAGGGCCGCATGGATTGCATTCTGTGCCATCCGCCGCACAAGGGAATGGCCCACGCCGGCGGCAGCACCGCCCTGCTCTCCCAGGAAGAAAACTGCCTGCAATGCCACCCGGCCCAGCAGGGACCGTACGTGTTTGAACATGAGGCCCTGCGCGAAGGTTGCACCACCTGTCATACCGCCCACGGCAGCGTCAACGCCAAGTTGCTCACCGAGCGCGACGCGAACCTGTGCCTGAAGTGTCACTTCCAGCAGATCAAAGGCGGAACCATCCTCATCGGAGGCTCCGATCATACCGTCCGCCTGCAACAGGGCACCTGCTGGACCGCCGGCTGCCATGAAGCGGTCCACGGCTCCCGCGTCAACTCGTCGCTCCGATTCTGAACCGCCACCGGAAAGCCGATGAAAACAAAATCTTCTTCAAAAAAACAGCGAGACCTGGCCGCCCGGCGGGTGTGGTATCGTCGCTGTATCCTGGTCGGGGCAGCGTTGCTGGCCTGTGGCGTTCCGGCACGAGCCGGCGACACGAATGCCCCGGCCCTGACGCCGGAGCAGATGTTTGAGGGCGGCTCGAAAACTTACAACAACTGGGTCGATCTCTCCGTTGGCGGCCTGATCACGTCCGGCAGCGCGGCCCAGGCCCAACAACGATACCAGTTGAGCAACGATCCTTTTGGCGGCATCAGCGACCTGCACCTGCAAAAGGACATCGACAAAAAAACCACGCTGACCCTGGACGGACACGCACTGTTCGACCAGAACGACTACAAATTTATCCTGGGCCTGCGACGAGAAGAATTTGGATACATCAAGTTTGACATCAGCGACTTTCGCACCTGGTATAACGGCGCCGGCGGCTATTTCCCTCCCACCGGCATCCAATATCAGCTGCCCAACGATGATCTCTCGCTGGATCGCGGCGAGATTTCCGTCGAGGCGGGCCTGACGCCGAAGGATCTGCCCCAGGTTGTTTTGAAATATACCCACAGCTTCCGCGACGGGGACAAAAGCTCAACCATCTGGGGGCCGGTGCATCCGGATAACACGGCGACGATCCGGGGCGTATATCCTTCCCTCTACAGCATTAACGAGCAGGTGGACAGCTTTGCGCTGGACGTGACTCATCACATCAAGAGCACGGATTTCGGCGCCGGCGTGCGCTATGAAACCGCGAGCCTGAGCGACACGCGCCAGGAGACCTTCTACCAAAGTGAGCCGATCCAGCGGGACGTCACCGACCGGCAGGGAACCTCGTACGACATGCTCAACCTGCATGCCTTCAGCGAAACCTGGCTCAAGAAGAACCTGTTCTTCTCCGTCGGTTACACGTTTGCCAACCTGGACGACAATTTTTCCGGCAGCCGCATTTATGGCGATGATTTTGAAGTGGCCTACAGCCCCGACCCGCTGAACGGCCTGGGCTACACCAGCCTCAACGGCGCTGCCCACACCCAGGAGCACGTCGGGAACGTGAACCTGATGTCCACCCCCTACAAAAATTGGACCTTTGTTCCGTCCCTGAGGGTGCAGCAGGACACCTGGAACGCGAATTCCAGCGGCATCGGGACACTGGGCAATGACACCGAACCTTTCAGCAGCACCAGCGACGGAGAGACGCTGGACGTACGGGAACGGCTCGATGTGCGCTACACGGGGATGACCAACTGGGTGTATTATGCCGGCGGCGAATGGACCGAGGGCAGCGGCAATTTGAACGAAAACGGCGGGCTCAGCCAGGTCAACAGCATCGGGGTTCCCCCCATCCAACGCCTGACCGATGACACCTACTGGTTTCAGAAATACCTGATCGGCGCCCGATGGTATCCTTACCGCCGCACCAGCATTGATGCCGGATACTACTACAAGATCCACAATTACGATTACAACAATGCCACAGACAGCACGCCGAACGATCCGTCCAGCGGCGACCGTTACCCGGCTTACCTGGTCATGCAGAGTTTTGAAACGCACGACGCCAATGTGCGCCTGACGCTCCGGCCGGTTCAAAATCTCGCCCTGGTCACCCGCTATGAATTTCAATACTCCACCATCAACACGGCGCCGGACTCGATCTCCGGACTGAGTGAGACCCAGGCTTCGCAGATGACGAGCCATATCTTCGCGCAGAACGTCACTTGGACGCCGTGGTCGCGGCTCTGCCTGCAAGCCGGCTTCAATTACGTCTGGAGCGCAACCAAAACGCCGACGTCCGATTATACCCAGGCCGTGCTCGATGCGCAGAACAACTATTGGACGGTGACGTTCAATTCGGCGGTGGTATTGGACGACAAGACCGATCTCAACATTGGTTTCCTCTATTATCGGGCGGACGATTACAACAATAACTCGAGCGTCGGCCTCCCGCTCGGTGCCGGGGCGGAACAGCAAAACGTGACGGCCACCCTCACCCGCCGGCTCACCCAGAACCTGCGCCTCAATCTCAAATACGGTTTCACCCATTACAATGACTGGGCCTCGGGCGGGAACAATAACTACAGTGCCCAGATGGTTTACTCCAGCCTGCAGTACCGTTTTTAACCGGCAATGGAACGGCGCTTTGATAATCTCCGGACCTGTGGTATCCCGTCCGGCCAGAATAAACTTGAATCCTCATGAATCCGTCATCTAATCTACCTATTGTGAAAATTCATCCAGCCGAAAAATTCATTGCTCTTTACGGACGTGGGCTCGGCAAATCCGCGTGGTGGCTGCTGGTCCTGGCACCGTTGTGCCTGCTCATTGCCGGTTGCCACCGCGACGATGTCAAAGTCTATCGCGTCGCCAAGGACTCGGACCAGTCGCAGTCGCAAACTGCCCCGGCCTTGCCCACCGATTCCCCCAACCCGTCCCTCCCGCCGGGGCATCCGGACATTTCATCCGCCCCCGGGACTGCCGTGCCGGCAACGCCCCGGGCCGGCCTGCCGCAACTGACCTGGCAAACGCCCAACGGCTGGACGGAACAGCCTCCCGGTGAAATGCGCGTGGCGTCGTTCCGGCTGGCCGGCCGGGACGGCAAACAGGCCGATGTCAGTGTCATTCCCCTGCCCGGCCTGGCCGGGAGCGATGATGCCAATGTCAACCGCTGGCGCGGCCAGGTCGGCCTGCCATCGATGTCGCCGGACGAACTGAAGAAATCCGCGGAAGACATCGAGGCCGGCGGCCAGTCTGCCCAGCTCTACGATATTGGCGGCAAAAACCCCGGCAGCGGTGATCCGGAACGCATTCTCGGTGTCATCCAGCACCGTGACGACATGGCCTGGTTTTACAAAATGACTGGTGAAGCGGGACTCGTGGAGCAGCAAAAACCTGCGTTCGTTGCCTTTCTTAAATCATTGAAATTTGCCGCGGCAGCGGCGCAGACCGAATTGCCGCCGTCGCATCCGCCCGTTAGCGACATGGGCATGGGGGCCGTCCCGGCCGCCACGGCGCCGGTTTCCAACGAAGGCAAGCCGGGCTGGCAGGTGCCCGCCGGCTGGCAGGAGGTTTCCGGCGGACAATTTCTTGTAGCCAAGTTCGTGCTTAACGGCCCTGCCGGCACCGCCGCCGTGAATGTGAGCAGCTCTCCCAGCAAGGAGAACGATCTGGCCGCCAATGTCAATCGCTGGCGCGGCCAGCTCGGCTTCGCCCCGCTGTCCGACGACGAAGTGAGTAAATCCGTCACGGCCATTGACGTGGCAGGCGGCAAGGCATCGCTGGTGGACCTGAGCGGCAAGGACGCCCGGACCGGCCAGCCCACCCGGCTGGTGGGCGTAGTGGTCCCGCAGTCCGGCCAAACGTGGTTTTATAAACTGATGGGCAATGCGCAAGTCGTCGAAACCCAGAAGGCCGCGTTCACCCAGTTTGTCCAGGGTGTGAAATATTGAATCGAATGGAAAACATCCAACATCGAACATCCAACGCCCAAGGTGCAGATTCGAGCGTGATGATTGGATGTTGGATGTTGGATGTTGGATGTTGAGTGTTGGATGTTCCCCATATGCCCAAAGACCTGTTCAAATTTTTCTCCTCACTCAAGCTGACCGTAGCCTGCCTGTTGATGGGCTGTCTGCTGGTATTTTGGGGCACGCTGGCTCAGGTGCACCTCGGTCTTTACAAGGCCCAGAACGAATTCTTCCGGAGTGTTCTTGTCTATTGGACACCGTCCGGCTCAAACTTGCACATTCCCATCTTTCCCGGTGGTTACCTCCTCGGCACAGTGTTGCTCATCAACCTGCTGTGTGCGCACCTGCGCTACTATCAGCCAGGCAAACGGAAGATTGGCATCGCACTGATCCACTTCGGCGTCGTGCTGCTGTTGCTCGGGCAGATGCTCACCGATTTCCTGTCCCGCGAAAGCGCCCTGCACTTCCGCATCGGGGAAACGAAAAATTACACCGAGGCCGACCGTGCCTTCGAACTGGTGGTCCTCGACACGAGCGCCCCGGATTCCGACAAGGTCGTCGCCATCCCCTGCAGCCGGCTGGTCCGGCGCGGCAAAGTAAGCCACCCGGAAATGCCCTTCGCCGTGCAGCTGAAGACCTTCTATGCCAATTCCCAGCTCGCCCAGCAGTCCCAGTCGGGCTACGAACCGGTCAAGGCCACGGCCGGCCTCGGCCCCGGCATCTGGTGGCGCGAAGTCGCGCGGGAAACCGAGATGAACCGGATGGACATGCCGTCGGCCACCGTCGAAATCATCACGCCCAAAGGTTCGCTTGGCACCTTCCTCGTGTCCGCCTGGCTGGACCGGCCCCAAACGTTCAATTTTGACGGCCGTCCCTACGAATTGCTGCTGCGGCAGGAACGCTATTACCTGCCGTTCAGCCTCCACCTCATCGAGTTCCGGCACGATCGCTATCCCGGCACCAACATCCCCAAAAATTTCTCCAGCCGTGTCCGGCTGCAAAACCTGGACAACGGCGAGGACCGGGAAGTGCGGATTTTCATGAACAACCCGCTGCGCTATGCCGGCGAAACGTTTTATCAGGCGAGCTTCGATCCCGACGACCACGGCAGCGTGTTGCAGGTGGTGCATAACCCGAGCTGGCTGACGCCTTATTTCTCGTGCGTGCTCGTGGCGACTGGCCTGATCATCCAGTTCCTCAGCCATCTGATCCCGTTCTTAAAGCGCCGACTGGCCACTACCGGGAACGCCGCCGCCTCGACGGCGGGACGGCGGGACGCCGGCGCTACGCGAAAGGAGAAAAAACGATCATGAAAAAATGGATTCCCCTCATTTTGGTCGGGGTAATGGCCGGCTGGGTGTTATCCGGCCTGCGCCAGCCGTCGGAAACCGGTTTTCACACGAGTGATTTCGGCCAACTGCCCGTCCTCATGAACGGCCGCTTCCAGCCGTTCGACTCCGTCGGCCGCAATTCCTTGCTTCAGATCCGCACCAAACAAACCGTTTATGAAACCGACGGCGGCAAGGCAGTGACGCTTTCCGCCACGGACTGGCTGCTCGAAGCGATGATGAAGCCCGAAGCTGCCGACGACCGGAAGGTTTTCCGCATCGATAACAACGAAGTCACCGAACTGCTCAAAGTGCCCGACAACCAGACCTACTACACTTTCAATCAGATCCGGCCGCAGATGGATGAAATTGAAAAGCAGGTCCGCCGCATTGAACCCCTGGAATCGGCCAAACGTACCGTCTTCGAGTCGCAGTTGATGAAGCTCTACGAGTCGCTGAACCTGTACCAACGGCTCGAGGTCAGCCTGAAACCGCCCGGCTCGGACGATTTTGCAGCCGAACTGGACGCCTATCAAAAAAGCATCCCGGCGGGCATCGCCGCCGTGAATGCCCGCGACGCCGGGCAGAAATTCGACCAGGACGCCTTCAATACTCTGCTCGGTTTCATGGGCGGTTACAACACCGTCGCCAGCTTCGCCCTGCCTCTGACCATTCCACCCGTGGACCCCGGGCTGCCGCACGACGCCTGGCAGAACATCGGCACCAACCTCATGCAAACCGCCCGCACCGGCGACCTCAATCCCGCTGCAAAGCTTTACGCGGAAATGGTCACCGCTTATCGCGCCGGCCAGCCGGATGATTTCAACCACGCCGTCGCCGGCTACCAGGCCTGGCTCGGCGACCGCTTCGCGCCGCAGGTAAAAAAGGCCAGCCGGGAATATTTCTTCAGCACCCTCGAACCGTTCTACAAGGCGATGGTCATCTACGTGCTCGCCCTGGTGCTGGCATTGCTGTCGTGGTTCAACCTGTCTGACTGGCTCCGGCGCTCGGCGTTTTATCTCGTCGTCCTCGCCTGGCTCATACACACGTTCGGACTGGTGTTCCGCATGTGGCTCGAAGGTCGGCCCCCCGTCACCAACCTTTATTCCTCCGCCATCTTCATCGGCTGGGGCGCCGTGATCCTCGGCATGGTCCTGGAAAAAATCTATCGTGACGGCATCGGCTGCGTCGTGGCGGGCTCCGCCGGCTTCGTTACGCTCATCATCGCCCACAACCTCGCCCTCAGCGGCGACACGATGGAAATGATGCGTGCCGTGCTCGATACTAATTTCTGGCTCGCCACCCACGTCGTCGCCGTCACCCTCGGCTACGCCTCAACCTTCGTGGCGGGGTTTCTGGCCATTATTTACATCCTGCGCGGTGTGTTCACGACCACGCTTTCGGCCGAAACCGCCAAATCACTGGCACGAATGGTTTATGGCATTGTCTGTTTTGCCACGCTGTTCAGTTTCGTCGGCACCGTCCTGGGCGGCATCTGGGCTGACCAGTCGTGGGGCCGGTTCTGGGGCTGGGACCCGAAGGAAAACGGGGCGCTGCTCATCGTGCTCTGGAATGCAACCATCCTGCACGCGCGCTGGGGCGGCCTCGTCCGCGAACGCGGCCTGATGAACCTCGCCGTGTTCGGCAACATCGTCACCAGCTTCTCGTGGTTCGGCGTGAACATGCTCGGCATCGGCCTGCACAGCTACGGGTTTATGGATGCCGCCTTCAAATGGCTCATGCTCTTCATCAGCAGCCAGGTCGCCATCATCCTGCTCGGCCTGCTGCCCCAGAAAGTCTGGCGCAGCTTCTCGGCGCGTCCCGCGGCTTGAACCGTATCCGTTTCAATCGGATTTCAATGCAAAGGTGCAAGAACGCGTGCGGCTGAACCGCAACCAAAAATCTCTTTGAACTGCGGCAGGAATCCCGCAGAGCGGGAGCCCCGCCGCTTTGGAAGCTCTACCTTGGTCGAAAAGCGGTGTCGCCGCTGCGCTCTGCCACCGCAGTCCAAAAAATTATTCCTCCCGGCAGCCCTTACGACCCATCCACAATCCGGAGCCCGAGCCCGCCTCGTTGGGGACCTTTGGTCTTTCCCGGATTCCACCAGCAACGGCCCTTCTCCTCAATCGCCTTTGCCGCCCGGCCCTCGATTTCCTTCAATTGCTCCTGGTTCAGCGGGCGGAATTCTTCAAACGCGCGAAACGCCGCGTCCTGCTCATTCGGAAAGCTCAATCCCAACAACGTCACGTCCGGATCAAGCGTCAGCGTGTAGTGCAGACATTCGGCCACGCCCAGGCGCGGAAGCTGCGGTTCAACCGCGGGTTCCTTGCCACCGGAACTGAACTTGCCGCGCGGACGTTCCTGCAACGGCTGGTTGTATCCCGTGGTATCGCCCAGCAGTTTGCCCGCGCCGAACGTCTTAAAACAGACCGTGCCCACCCCCTTCCGCCGGGCCAGCGGCAGGATCTCGTCCACATACCGCCGATCCACAAACGGCCCCACGGGGAACATCACCACGTCGCACAAATCGGTGGCCAGCGCCGCGCGCAGGACGTCGGGGTGATGACTGGAAATGCCGCGGAACCGCACCTTGCCGGCAGCCCGGCACCGGGCAAGTTCGTCCATGCCCGTGGCGGCGATCCGTTCCCACTGCGACAATTCGGAAACCTCGTGAAAGACAAACAGATCCACCGCCGCGAGCCCGAGCGCCTGGAGGCTGGCCTCCAGTTGCGGCCCGACCGGCTGGTCCAGGTGATCGATCTTGTCGATGACGAAAATTCCCTCGCGCCGGCCCTTGAGCGCGGCGCCGACGATCTGTTCGCTGTAGCCGCTTTCGTACATCGGAGCGGTATCAATCAGGTTCAGCCCGTAATCCATGGCCCGATGGAGCGTGGCCACGCATTTTTCCAGCGGCACCGAGCGGTCCGCCAGGTCCCCCATGCCGAGCACGGACGCTTCGAACCCGGTCTTTCCCAAAAGTCGTCGTTTCATGGCTGTTGATCCCCACTGTATTTACTCCATTTTCCCGATTTACTCAAGTCACAGCGTCAAAGAATCAAGTCAGGACCCGCCCGGGTAGAAGAAGGGCGCTGGTGAATGAAACTTTCACCAGCGCCATGCGAGCAGAGGCAGAATGACCTGAACTTGTGATGCCATCAAACCACGTTCGCCCGGTTTCGTCAAAGGCGCCCCGGAAACAAGCCGGTGACATTCCGGAAAACCTGCCAGCCGATCGCGAACCAATCGGTTTTCAATGCCAAAACCGTTTACAAAACTTTATAACCCGGGTTACAGAGTTTTGTTGCCCGCCGGCATTCTTTTCTTCGACCGTCAGTCAGGGCTCGCTGCCACAGCGAAGACGGCTCGACTCGCCACTGGATTTTCATATCGTGCTCCGATGCCAGTTCCTTCCCGGATCGTCTGCCTGAGTGCCGAGGCGGTTGACGTGCTCTACCGGCTCGGCTGCGGCCGTCGGATTGTCGGCGTCACCAGCTTCGCCGCCGAACCGCCCGCCGCCCGCCGCAAACCGCGGGTAAGCGGATTTTCCAGCGTCAACTTTGAGAAGATCGATGCATTGAAACCGGACCTGGTCATCACCTTCTCCGACGTGCAGGCTGACGCCGCGCGAGAACTGGTCCGGCGCGGACATACCGTGCTGGCGACCAATCAACGCTCCTTGCCGGAGATTTTCAAAACCATCCGGCTGGTCGGGCGGGTGGTCGGCCGCGCGCCGGAAGCCGGCCGGCTCGTGGACGATCTGCGCCGCAAAATCGGCGGTCCCAAAAAATTTCCCCGTGGGACGACGTCGCCGAAGGTCTATTTCGAGGAATGGGACGCGCCGCATATCAGCGGCATCCGCTGGGTGGGCGAGTTGATTGAGGCCGCCGGTGGACGGGATATTTTTCCAGAATTACGCGAATGTTCCCGGGCGCCGGACCGCGTAGTCACGGGCGATGAGGTCGTCCGTCGCCGGCCGGACATCATCATTGCGAGCTGGTGCGGGAAGCAGGCGAAGCTGGCGGAAATCTGCCGGCGACCCGGCTGGGAAACAATTCCGGCCGTGCGCCACGGCCAGGTGTATGAGATCAAATCCGCCCATATTCTCCAGCCCGGCCCGGGTTTATTGAAAGGTCTTCAGCAACTCCGCAAAATCATCAAAGCCTGGCATCATTCGCATTCGCGTTAAACGCGGCAGACCGGACTGGTCCAGCAGGACCCGGCAACGATGGAACTTTTTGTCGTCTCATAACTCCTATTCGTCAAGGTAGATGCACGAATTCGTGCCATTGTGAATACCTTTGTGAATAACAAACCATTGTATTAATACCCGTGTTCGGGTATAAACTGTAGATTCTGTTCAAATGACAGCGGGAATAGCAGCAAAACTAAGGATTTTGGTGGTGGATGACGAACCTGCCGTGGGGAATACTGTCAAGATGTTGCTTCAGTTCGATGGACATCAAGTAGAGGCGACCCACAGTAGCAAGGAGGCATTAGCCCTGTTTGAGCTTGGGCGTTTTGATCTCGTTTTCACCGACTATGCGATGCCCGGCATGAAGGGTGATCAACTGGCTGCCGCCATCAAATCCCGCGCACCGGACCAGCCGGTCGTCATGATTACCGGCCATGCCGGCACCCTGCCCCCGTCGCCCGACGTGGATTTTGTCGTCGGCAAACCCTTTCAGCTGGCCCATCTGCGGCAGGCCATAGCCACGGTTTTGCCCGAACGAGCCGTCGCCGTTTGAGTCAAATCGGCGGCGTCAGTTGCCTTTCCTGGGCACGGATTTGATATAACCAACCAAGTCATTCGCAGCAACATTCAGGGCCGTCGTCGCTGCTTCCTGCTCCGCCCGCCGCATGGTCTCGCCCAGGTCGTAGTCAATCGGCTGCTTGGATTCAATCGCTTCGCGACTGACGACGCGCGTGAACGGAACCAGGCCCGTACGCACGTCCACCAGCACCAGTTCGCACGTGCTGTACGACTTCACCTTGTCCTTGCTGAACGCCCGGTATTGCGAATAGGTATCACTACTGACGCGATATACCAATAGCAGGTCCGCCTGCATTCGTACGGCCGCCTCACGGAGGGTTGGGATGGAGGGTTGCTTGGGCGTCAGGAGAGAAGGCAACGGCGTCACCTCCACAATCTGGTCCGAGGCCAGCAATGCTTGCGACAAGGTGTCCACCTGCCCCTGCTGGAGCTTGATATATTCTTCATCCCGCCAGTAATAGCCGCCATACCTCGACCCATCGACGTTGGGAAACTTCATCAGCGCCAGCTTTGCCTTTGCCGGAAGTTCGAGTTTGCTGGAAAGAATCCGTGCCACCGCTTCATCGCTCAAAACCGCCTGGTCGGAGGAGAACAAAGACGTGGCGATGGGTTCCCGGGCCGCGTATTCGGGTGTTGCCGACACCCCAACCGGTCGAGTTTCGATGCAACCCGACAACAGGGTTCCAGTGAGGGCCAGTGCGAGCCAACGCGTTTCTTTCATAAAAATGGAGTGCGGCGAGGTTGATTGTCTAAACGACCCGCCCAAACGCGGGTTTGAGCGTTTTGGATCATTGACAGAACGCTAAGTGCCGCCTTTCCCCTTGTCGACAGTATTTTTGTCACCCTCGTTCCACCAATGCCTTCCGGCTGATGGTTCTGGTCGATCCGCAACGGCGAGTGGCGGCCAGAATCCCCCGCTTGTGGAAAGAGGGGCAGTCCGTTAGTTTGGCCGCCAATCCGAAGGCGTGCCCCTGCCCCGGCCATCGGAATGGTTGGTGGCCAACGTTCCCGGCAGGAGTTTTCGCTTTGAACGGGTTATGAAAATCGAACTCTGCGGGGTCTTGAAATCCTACCGGTCTTTGCGCGCACTGGACCATGTATCGCTGGCGATTGAACCGGGTCAGATTGTGAGTTTGCTGGGCCCGAATGGAGCGGGCAAAACAACCCTCATCCGCTGCCTCAGCGGCATCGCGGCGCCGGACAAAGGCAGGGTCTTCTTTGACGACCAGGAATTTCGCCGCGACCGGCTGGACCTGCGCCAGCGCCTGAGTCTGCTCCCGGATTTTCCATTCCTATTCTGGGAATGTTCGATTTTACGCAACATCGCCATGGTCCTGCGGCTATACGGCGCCGATGGTGAAGGTAGTGAGAAACGTGTCCTGGAGCTGCTCCGCGAATTCGACCTGCTGCCGCTGGCGTTGCGCCCGGTGCATTCGCTGTCTCGCGGCCAGGCCTACAAAACCGGCTTGGTCGCTTTGTTGGCGGCTGACCGTGAAGTCTGGGTTTTGGATGAACCGTTTGCCTCGGGGATGGACCCGCAAGGCATCGACGCGTTCAAGCGTTATGTCCGCGCGGCGGCCGGACGCGGCCGGACGATCATTTATTCGACCCAGATCCTCGATGTGGCCGAGCGGTTTTCCGACCGGGTCTGCCTCATCCACAAAGGCGCCATCCGCGCGTTTGATACGCTGGAGCGGTTGCGGGCGCTGGCGTCGGACAAGGACAACGTGCTGCAGGAAATGTTCCGCCAGTTGCGGGAAAGCAAATCGTGAAGCTCCACTCACCGCAGTTTCAACGGCAGCTGCGCCAGGGCGTGAAAAAGGCCATCCGGGAATCACCGGGCTTGATGCAGGAGTATCGTCTGGCCAAGAAATTCCGGAAACCGGTCATTTCGCCATGGGTGTTTCGCGGGATTTTTTCCCAGGTATTGGGATTTATCGTGCTGGTGATTGTCACGCGAACCGGGCACCCGGTCACCGGACTGGCGGTGATCACGCTCTGGACTTTCGCCGGGATTTTCATTTCCGCCCAACGCCTGTGGACGGTCCTCCATACTGATTCTGACATTCAAGCGTTGAGATTGCTGCCGGTTTCCGATGCGACCATCTTCCGGTGGGAACTGCAAAAGTTCCTCCGCAAAACCCTGATGTCCTTGCTGGACCTGACCGTCGGCTTCGGGGTTCTGGGATTGCTTTCGGCTTTGTCCCCGGCCCGATGGCTTGCGGTGCCGCTCGTCATCCTGTTGTCCTGGCTGATGTTGCTGTCATTGACCGCACTTTGCGTCCTTTACGTTTCGAGGAAAACCTACCAAACATTTGCCGGCCTCCTGATGGCCTTTGCCTTCTTCGTGTTTATCGCCAACAGCCTCGTTGGCGCCCCGTTGTTGAATTTCCTGGATCGCGCGGCGCCGGACCTGAACCTCCTGCTGCCCACCGGTTGGTCGGTTTCGTTGTTCCAATTGCTGCTGCCGGAATGCCGGTGGACGGCCCTGCTGTTGTTGCTGCCCATTGGTTGCATCATCGGGACACTGAAATATTCACTCAATTGTATGCGGAACGATTTCCGATTCGAGGAACAGATGTTGCCGGTGGTGCCCGACCTGTCTCCGGGCATGGACGCGGACGATTTGATGGATGAGCCCGGCTCGCCGGAAACCAGTCCGGCGGCGAGGTCATCCCAACGCCCGGGGCCGACGGAAATCGAGGAAATGGTAGAATCCCGGCGGTTCCTGCTGCCGGAGTCATGGCATCAACGCGGCTGGTTAGAGCAGCGTCTGTGGAACTGGCTGGGGGCGCGGGAAAAAGTGTTGTCCGATTTCCTGTTCCCGAAAGGCTATGCCATAACCGCTCCGTGGCTTCAGGCCGTGCGCAACCTCGCGATTGCCGTAGCGGTGGCCTTTGCCCTGGGACCCGTCAGCCCGACCGGCAAATGCTGGGTCCTGGGAATCGGCCTGTTCATCACGGGCTTGCAGGCGTTGGGACAAATCCTGAACTCGGGGGCGGCGTTTCGACCGATGTTTTGCAGCGGGGTGAATATCCCGGTCTATGCCGGTTATGGCATCGGTTACCGGGAATTGTCGCGCCTGCTGATCAAATGCTGCATGGTGCAACTCCCGTTTTTCCTCCCCTTCATCACCGTCTGCGGCATGCTCGTCGCCCTGATGGTTGACTGGCCCTGGCAAACGGGAATCGTCATCGGCTTCAAGGCCGGCATCCTGCTGTTCGGGGCCCGGTTCATCACCATCATGTTCGCCTTCAGCGGCGGCACCAATGACAATTCAAAATTCCGGGTGCGCACCTTGATGCTGTTTGCGGCCATCATCAGCCTGGGCCTGGCATTTTTGGGGCTGGGCGCGGCCAGCCTGCTGGTGCCTGCCCCGAGCGCCTGGATTTTTCCGGGGCTGGCCGTCCTGGATGCCTATGTTCTGTTCCGGGTTTATGGCTGGTTTTATCACGCCAACCGATTCGATTTGATGCAGCTCCCCCGGAACTGATGGCCGGCCCGGTAATGCAGGAATTCCAGATCGCCGACGGCCAATCGCGGGCCAGAAATTCTTCGTCAGTTTTTTTCGGTCGGCGACGTTGAACGCGGTGGCTGGTCCAACGGGTGCTCGTGCTTCTGCCATTCCTCGGAGACGTGGCCGTCCCAGCACGCCGGGTTGATGGGGTAAACGTCAGGGTCGAAGATGACGTGGTAGAAATGCCACACGATGATGGCCAGGCAAGCCAGCACGGCTTCGTAGTAATGAATAGTCAGCGCCACATCCACGATCCAGCGCGGGAGGAAGCGGGTCACATCCATTTTGAACCAGATCATCAGCCCGCTCATACCCATGATGATGGTGCCCCAGATCACCGCCCAATACTCCATCTTTTCCGCATAGCCAAATCGGCCGATCTTCAGCTTCTCCGTGCTCCATCCCATCAGATACCGGATCTGGCACCAGACATCGGCCAGGTCCTGCTTCACGGGGAACAGGTCCCGGACCAGTTTCCGTCCGTCCCGGGACGCCAGCAGGTATATCAAATGCCAGGCTCCGACGACGAGCAACACAATGCCGGCGATGCGATGAGTCCAGCTCCGGAAAGGTTCACTGGAACCGAGCAACCGCGAGACCAATGAATCCGGAAATTTCAGCGCAAACCCGGTGATGGCGAGGATGATGAAACTGGCCGCCAGCACAAAATGTTGCCAGCGCTGCGCAAGGCTCATGCGCACCACCGGTCGCACAGCCACGCGATAACGGGCGGCCACCTTGCGCAGGAACAACAACGCGTTGTGGATGAACATCGCGCCAATGGTGCCGAAGATGAGGACCAGGTAAATCTGGCGTACCCACCAGTTGATTTGCAGGCCAATGCCGTCGCCACCTCCCGCCGATTTGGCTGATTCGATGTCCACGTGGATTTTGCCGGTGGCAAACTTTTCGTCGGCACCCGGATGGCATTTGCCGCAGGTCTGGACGAGATGGGCCGCGTTAATGGTCGAGTTGGTGTCGGTGGAGCGCAGGATTTTATGAAAACCATGGCAACTGCCGCAGTTGGCAGCCACTGTGGAGCCATATTGCGCCGCGAGACCGTGATAACTTTCAAAGAACGTCTTCACCCGGTCGCCCGGCAGTTTGTATTTGGTATTGAGCCGTTCAGAGGCATGGCAGCGGCTGCACACTTCGGAGGAGACCTGCGGTGAAGCATGCTTCAGGTCGGCGATTTTGTGCTCGGAATGGCAGTCAGTGCAGGTGGGCGCGTCGCGCATGCCCGCCGCCATCGCCTTGCCGTGCACGCTGGCCGTCCAATCCTTGACTTCCTGGTCGTGACACGCGCCGCATGTTTCGGCCAGATGCGAATAATGCAATGGCGACGCCGGCAGGTTCGATGGCAGAATTTCATGGGAATCGTGACAGTCCTGGCATGTGGCGGCGTCGAGATGTCCGGCCTTGGCTGCCAGCCCGTGCACGCTGGCAGTGTAGCTGTCGGTCTGTTTCTCATGGCAGGTGGCGCAATGGACGGGTTGCAACAGGACATTGTCATCCGGATGCTTGACCGTGGCATCGGCGTGGCAACTGACACAGGAATTGGTTTTGTGAGCCGACGCCATGAGTTTGGTTTCGTCCACGAACAGGGAGATGACGCGTCCCACGGCGTTGGTGATGGCCAGCGTCTTGTCCGAGTGACAATCCAGGCAATCGCTGTTCTTCAAGCCAGCCCGGGCCGGCAAGGTAAATGCCAGCAAGGCCAAGACGCAGAAAGACAGATGCCACAGTCGATTCATAACATTCAAATATAGAACAATATACGGCGGAACGACTCCACCTGGTTTGGCGGCAAATGGTCATTTCTTGTTAACCGTTTAACCACGAATGGGCGTGAACAGGAGGCCAAAGCCGGAAGCAGAGAACACCGGTGTACGATCTGAACCAATCCTCGCGTCCTAGTTGAATGGCGGACGAGGATTCTGTGACGGCAACGGAGCAGGCGGGGAAGCTGAAAATATCAGTTTCCAGGCGTTTTTGTAGTGGAGAATGGCATTGACGTACTGATGCGCGGCGGCAGCTTGATCACCTGCGTCCATTTGATCCGTGAAGAACGGCGGTAAAGGAACCGGGTGGCCACCGCCGGGAGTGGTGCCCCCATTTTGAACAGCCCGCACAGCCAGGAGTCGGGCGGCTTTGGCAAGATTTTCCTCCCATCCTTGCACGACCGTTGCGGAAATCACATTGTCTTTCTGCTTCAGCAAGCGATCCAGCAGGTGCACGACCATTGCGTCCTCGGCAAAAAAATTGCGACCGCCGCGTTCTGAGAAATACAGGTCACCCACCCAAGAATTCGTCGCCAAGGCATGCTTTAATTCAGCCATGGCCAGGTTCAATTTGGAATGGTGACCGGCGGGTTCGGTTTTCAACGCCATCATTTCACCCAGCACGCGCTGTCCGACCTCCAAGGTTCCCATCAGAACCACGATGCGCGTGGCTTGGGCCACTCCGCCACGTGGATTGATGGCAGTGTAAGTACGAAGGTAAGTACCCGGGGTATAGCCATACCCGCCGGACCCCGCGCCGGTCATCTCGGCCGCTCCCGATGAATCGACCAGATTGGTTTGAACATCGGTTTCACCGGAAGTGTTCGACCCCCACCCGACAATCGTCCCGTCGGCTTTCAAAGCCAAGCTGTGATATCTACCCGCTGCGATGACAATAACGTTGCTCAAACCTGCCGGTGGACTTGCTTGTTGCCAAGAATCGTCGCCCCAACCAACTACGGTACCGTCAGCCTTCAGCGCCAGGCTGTGGCTGAATCCGGCGGCAATGGCCACAACGTTGCTCAAACCTCTGGGCAGGCTGACTTCCCCGTAACCGTTGTGCCCCCACCCGGCCACCGTGCCATCGCTTTTCAAAGCCAGACCGAAGGCCTCACCTGCCGAGATGGCGACAACATTGCTCAAGCCTGTCGGCGGGTTGGTACCTCCAAAATAAGGATAGCCCCACCCGACAATCGTACCGTCGGATTTCAACGCCAGACTGTTGGCGTATCCGGCGGAAATGGCCACCACATTGCTTAAACCCTCAGGGATCAAAGCCTGGCCGAAATTGACCCCGTCATGCCCCGCAACCCCGGTTGCTCCAAGACCCCAACCGACGACGGTACCGTCAGGCTTCAAGGCCAGACTGAATCCCCAACCCGCCGCGACCGCCACCGCGCAGGAAAGGTCGGTCGGGACGTTGGTTTCACCAAAGGTATTGTCTCCCCAAGCGACGACCGTCCCGTCAGCCTTCAACACGAGATCATGGATATAGGTGGAAATCTCCACAACATTGCTGATCCCCGGAGGAACCGCCGGCTCTTGTCCCCAACCACCCCAACCAACGACCGTGCGATCCGCTTTCAAAGCCAGGCTGTTGAACTCGCCGGCAGCGATGGCTATAGGCAAGGCTTGCACTTGTGCGCCCGGCTCCTCGTAGGGGTCGGAACCAAGAAGGTACAGAGGATTGTCGCCCAACAAGGTCAGCCGCGGCGCCTGATAAATGACGGGTAGTCCGAGGGAGAGTCCGAAGTCATTGGCCGCAACAATCCGGGAATAACAGGCAACTCCGGGCGGCAGCCCGGACAAAGCGGCGCTTAACGAGACATCTTTCCATCCACTGCCAACTCGAACCGGGCCGGTGCCGTTGCCGAAGGCGGGGCTGGTATCCCATTCGAACCAGGCCCACGTTTCCCTGCTATTGGGATTCACCATACCGTGCAATCCGAGATCGCCATTGGTCCCCACAGCCGGCTGGGTGAAGGCATCGGGAGCGGACGGCGACGGGCTATGCCAGAGGTAGATTCCAAGGCGTCCCAATGTTGCTGCCAACCGGTTACCGTCGGCCGAGGAAGCAACGCAAGGCAACCAGCCGTCAAACGAAAAAAAGCCCGGCCATCGGTTCGTGATCCAGGTGGCTCCCGCATCCATCGAATGAAAAAAACCACTGGTCTCCACGGTATAGCCTTTTACCACCGCCACCAATCGAGTTCCATCACTCGAAGCGGCGATACTCTCAAACGAATCGGGAAAATGAGGCACATCGATTACCAACCAACTGGCACCCGCATTCGATGACACACACACGTTGCCGTACGTTGATAGGTTTGGTAAAGCCAACAGTCTCTGACCATCAGCAGTCACGACAACCTGCCATCCTGAGCCGTAAGGCGGTTGGGTGTGGTTCCACGTGATCCCGGAATTGGTTGAGACGTAAATCCTTCCCTGGCAGGAAGCCGCTAGCATTGTGCCGTCGGCCGACGAAGCGACCGACGTCCAGTTTGTGACCGGGGCGGCGGTCACGTTCCAAGTCACGCCGGAATCCACCGAGGTGTAGATAGGACCATAATTGCAGATACCACCGGACACAGCCACCAGCCTGGTGCCATCCGCCGAACACGCGATTGCACTCCAATTGGTGACGGGAGCGCCGCTGATTGACCAAGTGGCGCCGAAATCCGTGGAGAGATAAATCCCCTCGCTCCAGAAGGTCCCGCCGGCAGCCGCCACCAGCAGTCCTCCGTTTGCCGAAGCGGCGACCGAGACCCAGCGGTTGGTGGGCGCACTGGTCAGAGTCCAATTGATGCCGGCGTCGGTCGAAACGTATATCGGTCCCAACATGGTCCAGCCTCCTGCCGCGGCGACCAGCACGTGGCCGTTGGCCGAAGAGGCGATCGACTGCCAATAGTCCAGCGGCACAGGAGCGGCCGTCAAGGCCGGCAGGGATGCGAGACTGACGTTGGGATAGAAGCCGCAAGACACGGCCAAGGCCAGCAACAAGGATCGAGCCTTCATGAAGTAGTTGAATGATATCAGATTTATGAAACCGGTTCAAATTCTATTTAAGCTTGTCTTTTGACTTAAAAAAACACGAAGACCCAGGATCTAAAATGGGCACAGGTGGGAGTAATTGCCGAAAGACCCACGACGCCACGCCCCAATAAACCTCGTCAATTTGTGTTCAGGCGATCGCGGTGGGCCAGACATAGGCCGGGCGAGTCCCAGGCCCATCAACGCATAATCGACGGGTTCCGGGACGGGTGCGACAGGTTGATGGTTTGATCCAACAATATACGGCGGAATGACTCCACCTAGTTCGGCGGCAAAGGGCCATTTCTTGTTGGAAATTTGACCCCGAGATCACAGCGAAAAAATCTTCCCGCCGACCCATAAAACTTATATACATATGAAAAATTAGCCATTTTTATACGTAATTAATGCTTAATTGGTGAATCAACGTATGGCGCGGTGGACTTGTCCGGACAATTTGCAGCGGTGGCTTGAATTGGCTGAGAAATCAACCTATCGGGCGCCCATTCTTTCAAGGACGTTGAATGTTTCGGCGCGGCAATTGCGGCGTTACACGCACGCCAGTTTTGGTTGCAGTCCCCAGGATTGGTTGAACGCACAGCGGCTGGTCCGGGCCGGCAAGCTGCTCAAACGTCTTCGTTCGGTGAAAACCGTCGCCTTCCGGCTTGGCTTCAAACAGGTCTCCCATTTCTCCCGGGAATTCAAACTCCAATATGGCATTGCGCCAACCGCTTTTCTGGTTTGGAGCGACGACCAGGCGGAGGTTCGCCTCCGGCAGACCGATGGCCGCGCCAGATAACAAATGGCCGCGCCAGATAACTGTTTAAGGTTGTAGCCGCAGGTAATATTGTCCTAATAGTAATCATTAACGGAAGACAACAAGGTTTCCCTGATTTCAGGGAGCGGGCGCAACTCCACTTTTGTTTCAGGGACTCTGGGCGTCAGACAACACCATGAGAACTGCAGTCGGCCAATGGGATATTAACGGACCGGTGATGAGTTTCGGAAAGAACGGGGTGTTTTCCAAGAAATGCCGATCCGAGCAGATGCTTTCGGGGATTCCGGGTTCCGGACATGGAACTTTTGCTTCGGCGATCCTTCCAACCATTCGCAGGTTCACAAATGTCATGGCCATAAATAAATACGTCCTGTTCCTGGTTTTGATGTTCCCGGCGGTGTCGGTTTTGGCCTGGGGTCCTGAAGGCCACCAGGCGGTGGCGGAACTGGCGAGGACCCTGTTGACCCCCAAAGCCCGCAACGCGGTGACGAAGCTGTTGGGCAGCGATGATCTGGCTTCGGTTGCCACCTGGGCGGATGACCTCCGGGCGGCTTCCCGGGGAAAAGGTCCCCTGGTTCATGACCCGGAAGCCATCGCCTTCAATCAAGCGCATCCCCGCAACAGCCAGTGGCATTTTGTCGACCTGCCGCTGGGCTCAACCAATTACACCGACAGCGGACCTTTTAGTTCGCCGGACGACGTCGTTCACGCCATCAACCGATGCGTTGCAGTACTGGAAGGAAAAACAAACGAGTTCACCCAACCCCAGGCGCTTCGCCTGCTCGTGCATTTTGTGGGCGATATCCACCAGCCGCTGCATGTTGGCACGGGATATTACCAGATCGACCACAACAACGTGGTGAAGCTCGTCACCAGCCCGGCCGAGGCCGAGGCGAAACCGAACGATGCCGGGGGCAACGATCTGTTTTACGGTCCCGGCCGGTTCGATGAATTGCACGGTTACTGGGACGGGACCTTGGTTGAACGGGTTGACAACACCAGCAGCTACCACAAGCTGGCCCCCTATCTGGCCGACAAAGTGGATCAAACCGGCTGGAAAACTCCGGGCAATTATCATCAATGGGCCGAAGCCTGGGCGGATGATTCCGTGCAGATCGCCCTCCGGGCTTATGATGGACTCATCTTCAGCGATCCGGCTTTCAACACCCATCATGATCTGAGGAAAATCACCATCACCCTGCCGGACAATTATGAGGCAGACCAGACCCGGCGGGTGGAACAGCAACTGGCCAAGGGCGGTTTTCATCTGGCCGAGCTGCTCAATCAGATCAACTGGAACCTGCCTCCTTAAAACCCGCGACCCGTTTCATGACCACCCGCCCCTCACCGATGAAAATCTCCACCACCATAGCCTGGGTGACCCTGCTGGCCATACTGGGGTTGTTCGTTGTTTATCCCGTTTTATCAAACCAGGTCCCCGACCCGGCGGTTTTCAAACCCATGACGGCGCAGGTCTTCATCGGGTTGATCGGCTGGCTGTTCGCGGTGGCGCTTTTCGTCGAACGGGCAGTGGAAGTCGTCGTGATGGTCTTTCGTGATCAGCAGGCCGACCTGCTGGACGAAGCGGAGGAGTTGGCCGCCAGGGCTTCCGCCAGCGCGACCCAAAAAGCTGCGGTTTTGGCCGGCGACAATCCGGGCAAGCCGGCGGCGACCGATACGGCCGAAGCGGCGGCCAAAACATATGCCGATGCCCGGCACAATAAAGTCGTTTTCCGGGCTGAAACCAAAGAGTTCGCGCTATTGGTCGGGCTGGTCTTTGGCATATTCGTGAGCCTGGCCGGGGTGAGGGCGTTACGCGGGCTCCTGGTGGACAACGGATGCTATGTGCCTCTGTTCACGGTGGCCGACATCGTGATTACCGGCGCAATGCTGGCGGGCGGCAGCGAGGGGATTCACCGGATGGCCAATGCGTTCACCAGTTTCATGGATGGCATTTCTGCCCGGGCCGATCAGGTCCAAAGGAACGCCGATAAAGACAAGAAAACAACCCCGTAGGAAGCTGCATGCCAACTGATTTAAGCAAAATCAAAAACGTCGTGGTGGTGATGATGGAAAATCGTTCCTTCGACCACATGCTGGGTTATTTGAGCCTGGACCCGTTCAACCGCAAAGACGTTGACGGTCAGAGCCTGGATCCGGACTGGTTGAAAAAATTCACCAACTTTGACAGCGGTCAGGCCGTCCCGCCCTTTCATGCGACGGATCCCCACACGATGCCGGATGATTTTGACCCGCCGCATGAACGGAGCAATGTCGCCGCGCAGATTGACCCGCGTCAGGACGACAGTTTTCCCTTGAACGGCTTTGTCAGCGCCATTCCCCCAAAGGTCACCACGGATCCGGCCGTGAGACGTTTGGTGATGGGTTATTTCGGGGCGGAACAGGCTCCGATAAGCGACTTCTTCGCAAAAAATTTCACCATCTGCGACCGGTGGTTCTGCTCCCTGCCGGCCGGCACACAACCCAACCGCCTGATGTCCATGAGCGGCTTTTCCATGATCGAAGTAAATCAAACTCCGCTGCCGGACCAGGAACTCGTCTATGACTGGCTGAACCGGCGGAACATCAGCTGGCGGGTGTATCATCAGGAGATCCCCTTTTTCGCGTTGATGCCGAGGTGGCTGCCGTCCGTTCTTTTCGGCGACAATTTCCGCTGTTTCGAGGACATGGAGTCGGATTTGCGAAACACGCCGCCGGACCAGCTGCCCCAGGTCATTTTCGTTGAGCCAACCTATCAGGACGCGCCCCACACGGGTACCAGCACCGATGATCATGCACCCGCCGGCATCAGCGATGGCGAGGAATTTCTCATGCAGGCGTACAAAGCCGTGACGGCCAGCAAAAGTTTCTGGCAAGGCGCGCTCATGATCGTCGATTATGACGAGCATGGCGGGTTCTTTGACCATGTCCCCCCGCCGGTCATTCCCACCCAGCCGCCCGATGGTGCCAAATGGTCCGTTCCCTTCAAGTCGCTGGGAGTGCGCATCCCGGCCTTTGTCATTTCGCCGTTTGTGGCGCCGGGCACCGTGAGTCATAATCTGCTGGATCACACTTCCGTGCTCAAGTTGCTGGGTGAAAAGTTCGGCAACGGCTCCTATTCCCCGGTCGTGGACGCCCGGCCCGTGGGCAGCATTTCCCACGTTCTCGATTTCACCAATCCAATAATGTCGGCGCCGGCGCCGCCACCCCTTGATGACTACCTGAAAATGAGGCCGCCGGCTCCGGTTGGGGTGACGACTCCGCCACTCGACACCCCCATGCAACAGGGGTTCAGCGATGTTATAGAGAGCATGAAACAGCACGGCGCGGACGCGAGCCATCCGAAATTCGGCCAGTTGTTGACCTAGTCCACCATTATCCGATCCAGCATTTTCTCGTTTGACCATGAAAGCAAAATTCCCAATCCGGTTACTGATGGTAATGGCGATGGCGGGCGGCGGACTGATCGTCAGCGGTTGCTGGCCTCCTCATCCTCACAGCACATATGTCAAGATCCATCAAGATGCCAGCAACGGTGATGCGGCCGGTGTGGCGACGGACCTGGCAGCGGCTCCGGAAGACCTGAACCTGCCGGAAGACAAAGGCCAGGAGACGCCGCTGCATCTGGCGGCGGAAAACTGCCATTCCAACGTCGTAGTGCTGTTGTTGGACAAAGGGGCCAAGATAAACATGACGGACCAGGCCAAAGCAACCCCGCTGCATTTGGCGGCCCAGGAAGGGTGCGCGGACGTGGTCGAAATCCTTCTGGCCCGGGGAGCCCGGGTGAATGAGCGCGATGACCAGGGTCGCACCCCGCTCAAGCGCGCCGAGCTATGGCATCAGGATGCCATTGTCCCGTTGCTCCGCCAGCATGGGGGCACCGAATAACGATGTGGATGCCTGAAAAAATGATCCACCGACCTGCGAAATCGCTGGAAGGAAGATCGCCCGGTTGTTAAAACCAAAACCACCTGAAAAATGATTATGCCCAGATCAATCCGTTTCATTATAGTCCAGTCAACGGCCTTGCTGTATGTGTCGCTGCTTTTGGCCGGCTGCAGCAGCCTGAACAAACAGGCGGCCGGCAAACTTGCCGATCAAGGCGCCTCGGTCGCCAACACGATCGGGCAATCCTACCAATCAACCAGCCAGGATCTGGCCCGATATGTCGAAGGCGAGTATCTGCTGTCCGGGCTTAAACCCGGCTATTCACCGCCCGATGACAACATGCTGAAGAGTATTGCCACGGTTGAAGGAGAATTGCATTCACGGCAGCAAATGATGGCCGGTTTGAGCGATGTGTATACGTCCTTTGGCGCCCTGTGCACGTATGACGCGCAAGGAGAGGTCGAAAAGTCGCTGGGCAACGCGGTGCAGGCGGGAAACAGCCTGGCGACCTTGCTGGGCGGCGGGGCCATTTCCGACTCGGCGGGCAAATTATTCGCCCAGACCACCGGCGCCATTGCCGGGCAGGTGCAGGCCGGCCGAATCAAGGACGCCAGCGTAAAAATCCGTTCCCTGCTGGCAGGGATAATCTTTTTACTCCAAAAATCGAATGAGCAAGCCGCGATCGTTGCTGCTCGCGAAGAGATCGCCCGTGATAAATTAAAAGTTGCCACAACCTTCTGGGCCGATGATTTTGCCACGGCCGACGGAATTCTTGACGGCCAGATCCAGTCCTACGGCCTTACACCCAATCCATCCGCCCTGGTTCACGCCTCGCAAAATCCGGCGTTAAAGGAAGGCGTCAGTCAGGTGCTGAAATGGCGGCACCAGCAGGAGCTGGCAGCCCAGGCTGACGCTTATCAGGCAACGATTCAGGCGCTGCAAAAATTAAACACCGAACATGCCCGGATCGAGGCCGGCGAACCGGCAGACCTGGGAACCATCCAGAACAATCTGGCAACCATCCAACAATACGTCGACCTGATTACCGCGGTGAAGAAAGGGAAATAATCTATGAGCGATGACTCGAATCCGAATCTGGAAGAAGTAAAAAAAACCTACCGGTTGATTGATGACAACTTCGACACGGTCTATGCCCAGTGCAATGCGGACCAAAAAAAGCAGCTGATCGCCTCCCGGGATGCGGCTCGTGACGCATTCTGGCGCGCAGTGGCGGAAAATCTGACCGACGATCACGGCCTGGTCGCTCAAACTTATGCCGATTTGCAGGCTGCCAATAAGAAGATTCAAGATGATCTCGAGGGACTGCAAAATGTGTCGGCCTTTCTCGACACGGTGGCGCAGGGGGTCAAACTCGCCGGGGCGCTGGTCACGTTAGCGGCAGCCTGACGGTTCGTGTCCCGGTGCTTAAAACAGTTTCCAGCAAATAAAATAACGCCGGCTCCTTCCCAGATTGCCGTTTCGGGTAATTCCGTCGCTGAGGGACCAGGGGCCGGGCAAAGGGAGCCGGATTATGGATGAACCCAAATCGGGATCGGGTGGGTCGTTTAATTGGATGAGCATAGTGACCCTGCTCACGCTGGTGGGCGGTCTGGTGATTGCCACGAGGAATGTGCATAGTGACCGGCCCAATTCTTCCGCCGAGGCCGATTTTTCTTCCAGCGAACAACGGGTCCAGTCGCGTTTGTGGGAAGACCCGCTCGGTTGGGGCACCAACCAGGTACAGGCGAATGGCCAAAGGGCTTTTCGTCTGTTGCAGGATCAAATCAATGCCCGCACGTCCCAGGATCCCCGCCCCACGCTGCTGCTGGTCATGATCCGCGGGGGACCGTACAGCGAAGATCGCGAGTCGCGCATTCGCAGCCGTATCGCCATCGTCTCCGCGCTGGGAGAATCCGGCTATGCACCCGAAGACGCACAGCACATCGGGGCGGTTAAATTTTCCTGGCCCACGACGGCAGAATTGCGGAATGCCTGGATCACCAACCAGCCATGCCAGTTTCGCATCAATGACCGGAAAGGCTTGAAAACATCCGATAACAAGCTGGAACTGGCGTTTGAGTGGTATCGCAGCCGCACTTTCAACCGGAACAGCGATCCGTCATCGGAGCAACGAGTGCTGGTACTCTGGCTGGACGAAGATCAGTTCAACGATTATCCGCTGGCCGGGGTGGCGCTTTTAGTCAACGAGTTGATCGACGCCTACAGCAAGGTAGACATCAAAACCATCACCAACCTGTTTGAACGGGTTGCGTTGATCGGGCCGCGCTCATCCACCACCCTGCGCGCCATGCTGCCACCCTATGGCCAGGCGGACTACGTCAGCAACAGCATCTGCCCCGGCTTGAAGGAGGAAGTTTCCAACATACTCCACCAGGTGGACGTTTTCTGCCCGATATCAAGTGCGATGGATGAAGTATTGGTGGCCGACAGTCACAATGCCCCGCCCCGGCAGCCGGTCGAGAGGGTCCTGACAAACTTTTGGTTCCATTCTTTCCACAACTTTTGCGCCACGGATGCCCAATTGGCGGCGGAGGCATTCGATGAACTCAAGCTTCGCCAGGTTGACCTGAGCGACCCGGAAAAAAACCGGAAGAACCTCGTCCTGATTTCGGAATGGGACACGTTTTACGGCCGGATGCTCTCGCTGACCTATGCGGCGGAACTCGCCAAAATGCAGCATCAGTGTTTGAACGACATCGATTTTGTCAACCGTTACCGGAGCAAGAATTGGTTCTGGCCCACCAATCTTTTTTCCTTTGTTTATCTTCGCGGGTTGGATGGGCAGACGACCCGTCCCGCGCCCCCGGAGACCGCGCCCCCGGAATCCAGCAAACTGCCTTCCCTGGAAGATTTGAAACACGGCGACCTGAATCAAAACAAGGCCGAAGGTGAGGCCCAATTTGATTATTTGGACCGGCTGGCCGACCGGATGCAGGAGCTGGATGACAAGCTGAAAACCAGCGGGCAAGGCCGGATCGATGCCATTGGCATGGTAGGCAGCGACCCCTACGACACATTGGTGATCTTACAAGTGCTAAGACCGAGATTTCCCGATGCCGTCTTTTTCACCACTGAGCTGGATGCGCGTTATCTGCATCCCAAGGTCCAGGGCTGGGGCCGGAACCTGATTGTTCTCAGCGGTTACGGCCTGCAATTGAGCGAGGAATTGCAGGGCAGCGTGGCTCCGTTTCGCGACAGCGCGCAGACGGCCCAGTTTGCGGCGACGCTGGCGGCGCTGAAAGGAGGCAAGCTCCTCCTGTTGAACAGCATTCCACCGCGGCGGTTTGAAATTGGGCGTTTGCACGCCTATGACTTGAGTGTGACCAATGGTGGCATCTTGCATCCCCTGCCGCTGGGCCAGCGCCAATACCTGTCGCCGGACATGAAACGGGGATTCGGCCTGGTGCTCGTATGCGGTGGATTCATGTTGATCTGCTCCTGGCGTACTCTGCAACGTTTGACCTGGGATCGCCAGCAGTTCGAAATGGAATGCCTTTGGTTTCAGAAGGAAGACCTCGGCGGTGAGGAGGGGATTGCCAAAATTTCAAAGCAACTGGACGGGTCCGACCCCGACCGGCTCATATCGTGGTTATCAGGGTCTTTTGCCGAATACCATGCCCGCCCAAAAACGCCCGGTTCCAACCCAACCGCCGGCGCCGCCGAATTGCAGCGATTCCTTGATTTTCTGAACCAGGTTGCATTGCAGACCGAGATCCCCCCGGAAGTGGTCGCCAGTTCAAAATACATTGGCCAGCGGGACAAAAAAGATTTTGATCAAGCGCTGCTGGCCAAACAGAGCGCCGGAGTCTTTTTTCAAAATAATTCCGCGACCCGGCTGCGGCTGAACCGGCGGATTTTGAGCAAATTGTTTTTGCAGCTTCAGGCCTCGAACAAACTGGATCCGGATCCCGACCTGGCTCAAGTCCATCATCATTCCCGCCGATCAGGTTTGGAACAATATCGGTTGCGGCGAAACTGGCGGCGGGCCATCTGGATCGGCGGGGTGCTCTTTGCCATCATCTTCTGTCTCCTGTTGCGGGCGGCCCTCAACGACAATGTTGTTCGTCCGACCGGCGAACCATTGCTGTTTTCCGCAGGGATCAGCGTCTGGCCCACGGAAATGCTGCGATTGGCGGCTTTTGGCCTGGCCATCGCGTTTCTGGCCAATGCCTACGCCTCGCTGCGATCAGGCATCTTTGACCTCACGCGCCGCTATCGCCTGCCTTTGGCACGTCAGTTGTGCGAATTCAAATGGCGATTGCCTTCCACTCCGGCACCACAGGCGACGGTGGATGCCGTCAAACTCTGGAAACATTACCAGCAACTTGGACGTTTTTGGCAGCGCATGGGTAGAATCGCTCCCCTGATATCGACTTATTTCCTGTTATGTTACGGTATCGGATTGCTGGCGGGAATGCCCTACCGTCCGGTTCGCGGGCCGATATCCAACACTTGGGATCTGTGCTTGTTGGGCCTGGCCATCCTGGCTTTTCTGTTGCTGGCCTTTTGGATCACGGATGCCGCACGCCTGTGCCGCTGGTTGATCGAACATCTGAGTGAGGCGCCCACCCGGTATCCCGATGCCAGCCTGCGGTTCTTTGCCCACCAGCGCGGTCTGGGGGATCTTGAAAAGGTCAATCCGGAAGACCGTCAGCTGCTGGCAGAATGGATTGACATGCAGTTGATTGCATCATTGACCGAACGGGTGGGACGGCTGGTTTACTATCCATTTATCGTGTTCTTTGTCCTGTTGGTGTCGCGCAACAGTTGGTGGGACCGCTGGCCCTGGCCCCATGGGCTCATCATCATCTTCGGCTTAAACCTGGTCCTGGCCCTCGCGAGCATCATTATTCTGCAACGCGCCGCGTTGAAGGCGCGTGAAACTGGAATCGAAAGCCTTCGGACCAAGGTTGAAAATGCCGAGCGAATTGCCCAGCCGTCGCCGGAAAAGAACCTGGCAAATGTGGGCCGCCGCCTCCTCGAAGAAGTGCAAACGCTCCGGAAGGGCGCTTTTGCCCCGTTCTGGGAGAATCCCATCGTGGGGGCATTGCTGATTCCTTCCGGCGGCACTGTGCTTCTGGAATTGCTGTTCTATTTGTTTGGCAGTTAGAACCGCTCTGCGGTTCCGAAAGAAGCGTCGATCGCGCCAGTTGCCGATGGCCGGTCAGTGCGACGCGCGGCGATCCCGGCGGGCCAGATACAAACCCACCAGGCCCAGGCCCATCAACGCATAATGGACGGGTTCCGGAACCGGGGCCGACGGATTGGTCGTATGAGCGGCAGGGGTGACACTGGAAATGCGGACCACCTCACGCGTGGCGGCGTCCGCAAACCGGTCCGTGTCCAAAATCGAGAAATCCAGTGTATCAACCCCCAAGGGGCCCGTAATTTGACCGTCGACTTCCATGGCGGCGGATGGTTGGCCGGTAGCCGGCGGACAGTTCAATGCGACATCATTTTTGCTGGGGATATCCGCATAAAGTGGCGACGCAACGGCCATCAGCATGGACCCAAGCAGTAAAATCTCTTTTCTCATATTTTTATCTGACTCCGATGACGGCTGGAAATAGCAACCGGAATGCCATGGAGGAAAAACAGAAGTCAGAAACCAGGAGCTCTTGCCGTTGCTCGTCGCTGTTGTTCTGGCTCCTCGATTCGAGATTCTGCGTCAGTGCATCAGGCGCGTGATCATGGCGTAGATAATCAGCAACAGCAGCAGTATGCCCAGGCCGAAGAAGAAATAGCCGAACGACCGGGCGATGTTCTTCCAACGCAGCCATTCGTCCTTGACGCGATGTTCGTCCAGCCGGCCGGTGGCCACCAGGCGGTCATACCAGCGTTTACGCTCATGCAGCATCTCGTTCTTGGAAACCCGGCCCGAGAAGATGACGGTGTCCATCGGGAATTTCTCGATGCGGAAATGGGTATTGAAAAAGTGGATGGAGAAGATGAAGCCGGCCGCCAGCAACGCCTCGTCCGAATGGATAATCAGCGCGATGTTGAGGATCCAGCCCGGCATGAACTTCGTGAAAAAGGTCGGGAACCACATGAGCAGGCCGGACGTGCCGATGATGGCCACGCCCCAGAACACGGCGAAGTAATCGAACTTCTCCCAGTACGTCCAACGATCGAACTCCGGTTTGGGTCCCTTGCCGAAGAACCATTTGTTGTGTGCGGTGAAATCCCGCCAGTCCTGGAGGGTCGGCATCATGGAGTCAGGCCCGAATAACACGTTCCACAGCCGCTTGAAATGGACCTTGCCGTCCGCTGGATCCCGCAGGCTACCCCTGCCCTTCCACGCCTTGCCAATGAGCGAGGCCAGGTGGAGGGTGAAATACATGAACGTCACCACCGCGCCGAACCGGTGCAGCGTGCGCGCGGTTTCCGGTCCGCCGATAATCGTGAAAATCGCCCTGGCCCAGCCCGTGTAATAAAATTTCAACGGCATGCCGGTGACAACGAGCAGCAGGAAGCTGGTGACCACCATGAAATGCAGCAGCCGCTCGAAAGGCACGAACCGGGTGAACCATTCGCCGTCCGTCTGCGTCGCGATCTTCGCCTCCCGGAACTTCTTCGAGTCATGCAGGTAAAGATAAACGGCACGGACCAGCCACATGAGGGTATGCAGGCCGAAGAAGGCGAACGTGCCGATCAACAGTCCGGTCATGCCCAGGAACACCACGTGGAGCAGCGGATAATGTGCCTTGTCCATCGGGTTGGCATGCGGCCGGTATTCGGTAAAGCCGATGGTCGCGCCCGGATGACATTGCTGGCAGGTGGCGAGGATGTTGGTTTTCGAAAGGTGGGACGCGGGATTGGAGGGCGGCAGGACGTCGTGATGGCCGTGGCAATCGTAACAGGCGGCCACGGCGGGCGCGGAGTTGGGTTTGCCGAGGGCCATGGCCTTGCCGTGGTAGGTGTCCCGATAATGTTCCAGCCGGTCGGCGTGGCATTTGCCGCAACGCGCATCGCTGAGAGCCTTGAAATTATTGCCCTCGGGATTTTCGATGTCGTGCGCCGTATGGCAATCCGTGCAGACCGGCCCGCGAGGGTCCCCTTTCGCGAGCAACTGCCCGTGCACGCTCCGGTTGTAGGTCTCCTCAATGCCGACATGACATTTGCCGCAGGTTTTGGCGACGTTGGCGTGGTTGATCGGCGAGTCGCGGTCCACGGCGCGCTTGATGCCATGCGTGCCGTGACAGTCGTTGCAGGACGGCGCCACGATGAGTCCCATCTTCATCAATGCCCGCCCGTGGATGCTGTCGAGGTACAGCGCCGCCGCCTCTGGATGCTTCATCTGGTATTCCTGCGTCAGCTTGGCGTTGTTATGACATTTGGCGCAGGTTTGTGGCAGGTTGAGCTTGAAAACCGGCGAAGACGGATCCTTGACGGGCAGGATCTCGTGCGTGCCATGGCAATCCCAGCAATTGGCGGCGCCGGACGCACCGAGTGCATGGCTCACGCCGTGGATGCTCGCGGCATAATCCTTCCCCTCCTTTTCATGGCAGCCGGTGCAGTCCGGCGGCGGCAGCTTGGGCCCGTGCACGAGCTCCTTGACGCCGGTGTGACAGTCAGTGCAATCCAGCATGGAATGGACGGACCGGGCGAAACCGTTGGTGGGAAAAAGGGCGAGCGGAATGGTTTTGCCATCCACCTTCCGGCTGTTGGAAGGATCGGTATGACAATCCAGGCAATCGGAGTTCGCCAGCTTCTCGACGGCATTGGTAGCCGCCGAAGCCGACAATCCGACCGACAGGCAGAACAGGATGCAGGCGAGGAACGCCGGCAGCCTACGGACCGCCCGTATGGCAATCTGAGCAGGAAAGGTCATAATCTCCACCCGTGTGTTTGAAAGGCTGGCCGCCCGGGGTCATTTGTTGCAACTCCGCCCCGTCGCCCTGCGCGAGGATGGTATGGCAGGCATTGCAGTCGTTGGCCTTGATGGATTGTTTGCCATCATCGGCCTTATGCGTGCCGTCATGGCAGCGGAAACAGCCCGGCCAGAGCATGTGGCCGAGGTTGTCCGGATACACGCTCCAGTTCGCCTTCATCTCCGGGAAGAAATTGTCCGAATAGATCCGTTGCAACGTGGCAATGGCCGGCTCAACGCGCGGCTCGTTGGGGTAACCCGCGGCCAGGGCAGTGGCGATGCCGGCCTGGGCCTCGGTATCCGTGTTGTACTTGCGGGTCAGGACGTAAACCGCATTGGTTTTGATCCAAGGCAACGTGCGATCAATCTGGCCAAGTTCCATGGCCAGGTTGACCGCCTGATCGGGCGGCACGTAACGGTGCGACGGGCGGTTGTGGCAATCCATGCAATCCATGGTGCGGATTTCATACCGGCTGATGTCGTTGGTGAACCGCGGCTGGCGGAACACCGTGACAATGCCCTTGGAATCCGTCAGCCGGACCCAGGGAATTTTCTGGCGGGCGGGGTCGGTGGCGATGTATTCGACGCGGGTGTCTGCCATCGTGTGCCAGTGAACCCCGCCGACCGGGCCGCGATTGGGGTTGGCACCGCCGATCTTGATGGAGAGGCGAATGGCATATGGCGAGTTGGACGCGTCCCCCTGAAAATAGGTGAATGTGCGGTCAAGGTTGCCGGTGAACTTCTGGGGCCAGTGACACTCTTCACAGGTTTCCCGGGCGGGCCGCAGGTTCTTGATAGGCGTGGTGATGGGCCGGGGATATTTGTTGAAGGTGACAGAATAGAGCTGATAGGACCCGGACAGTTTTGACCGGACGAACCAGCCCACCCCCGGGCCGACATGGCAGGCCACGCAGGCCACGCGCGCGTGCGGACCATGATCGTGGGTGGTCAGCTCGGGTTTCATAACCGTATGGCAGGTCTCGCCGCAAAATTGCACCGACTCGGTAAAATTGAAGGCGTTATAACTGCCGATGGCCGAAAGCATGATGAACAAGAGGCTGCCGGCGACGAAACCGACGAGCATGCGCCGGTCCTTGGGTCGGGACAGATCAATTTGCATCGCCGCAAAAAGCGAGTCACTGCCCTTGCGCCGGCGCCGCGCACGCAGCGCACCGAACAAGGTCAGCAGCAACCCGGAAATCAAAAACCCGGGCGTGACCATCCAGGTGAGAATGCTGATGTATGGATTGGAAAAATGCGCCACCGCATCCAGCATGACCAACATGAAAAACGAGAAGAGGCTGCCGGTGACAACGACCAGGCCGGCCAGGCTCATCCAGTTACGGAGGAGCGAAGGCCGGGGTGGCGGAGTCATGTGTTCCGTGTTCATGTTGAGTCAAAACTTCATCAGCTGGAGCCAAGCATCATCAATTTCCCGCAGACAAAACTTCCCCTCCCGGTGGCGCGAACATCAGACAACCCGCGCAACCGGACTTGATCCGACTCGTTAAGAAACCGTCAACCCCGGAAGGGCCTACTTCTTGAACGTCCGCATATAGGCGACCAACGCCTGGGCGTCGCCGTCGGAAATTCCCTCGGTTGGCTTCATCAAGGACTTGCCGTCGGCATCCTTCAATCCTTCCTTGATGGCTTTGACGCCGGCATCGTCCTTCAGGGCGTCCTGGACCTTGGGATCGGAATAATCCTTGGCACCGAGCTTCTTGCCCATCTTGGTGTCGCCTTTGCCGTCGGAGCCGTGGCACTTGGCGCAATCATTTTCATACCGGGCCTTGGCATCTTCCGCGCGGGCAGACAGGACGGTCACGGCGAGAGCCGTGATGGCGAGAGCGAATATTTTTTTCATAAGTTGACTCCAGTTCGTGCGGCCTCGTCGGCCACGCACTATTTTTTGAGACCGCGAATGTATTGGACCAACCCCTTGACTTCGTCATCCGACAATGTGTCGAACGGTTTCATCAGGGTCTTGCCATCCGCGTCTTTGACCCCTTCTTTGATGGCCTTGACGGCTGCTTCATCCTTCAGTTCCGCCTGAACCTTGGCGTCGGTGAGATCCTTGGCGCCCAGCTTCTGGCCCATTTTAGTGTCACCCTTGCCTTCGGCCCCGTGGCATTTGGCGCAGAGTGAATCCCAGTTTGCTTTGGCGTCCGCAGCCGAAACATTGAGCCCGGCAGTGAAGCCAACGACAGTTGCGAGTATGAGTATCTTTTTCATCGTTCGATCCATTGTTTGTTGTGCATTGTCGGCGCCCACCGGCGCCTTTCAACCAGAAAGATGACAAAGCCCGGGGAATTAACCAACCATGTATTGGTTAAACCTTAACAATAATTGAACTACCAAAACACATTTTATGACTTGTTTGATTTATATTGTCTAATTCAAGGTTCCCCGGCGTCTCGCGGGAGCGATAACAATTGCCGGGTCAGGGCCAGGATTATCGGCCGGCCAGGCGGAAGAATTGCCGGGACAGACCCCGGATCGGCACCAGTAGGCTGACGGCCAGGTTGGTCCCCCGCGCGATGGTCGTCCAGGTCTTCAAATCCAGCGAGGATTGCAACGCCCACTGGCCGGTCATCAGGCCGGTCGTGCTGAGGGACAACGAAACCGGCAGACCGTTGGATTTGACAATTTGACTGTGGAGGGCCACCCGGAAAGGGACCAGCCAGGGCACTTCGCCTGAGAAAACACTTTCCACACCGACGACGCTATAGGTTGTGGCGGCAAAATAATAGGTCGCCCCTTCAACCAAACCCGTCAGGATTACGTTCGTTGCCGGGCCCACGTCGATGTCATTCGTATAGGCGCCACTGGCCCCGCCATAATAGATCTTGTAACCGGCGACAATGGGATCGGGACTGACGTTCCACGCCAGGGTGACACTGCCGGTGGCGAAGGTGGAAACCTGCAGGAACAAGACGACGAGGAAAACGAAGCCGGCAAATCCGGACCGGATCATCTGGCCGACCCGGCAGGTCCTGCGGCAGGCCATGACGCACAATGCGCCCCAATCATTCCAGCTGGAAACGCGAACAACTTCAACCGCGTCCCGCATAACCGGGCGCACTTTGTGATCCAATACTTTTTTTTCATGCTTCATGCCTCTTTCAATGCTTGAATCGCGCCATGAGCCCGGCCCGGTGAAGATTCACGCGTAGCAACGGATTCCCCGCGAAAAATTCGCGGCCAGCGTCCCGGAGTGCCGGACCGTGGCATGATATTTCTGCAAGCGGGCATTTTCGGATTGCAGAATGCAAGGCGATGACTGTTTCGAGCGCAGCCCGGAAGCGACCGCGTCCGGGTGGCGATTAAAAATAAACGGATAAATGCCGATAATCCGCGACGACATTCGTTGCGGGATCCTGGTCCGGCCACTGGCACAGCAAAAGCTAAACTGTCTGGCAACTGAAGAAGCAACCACCAGCCATGAAAGAATCCGTAGCGTCCGATTTGACACCGCGGCGGGGACAGGTTTTGACGCTTCCCAGTGGGCATCCCGTTCATGGCTCCAACTCCAAAGGAAAACAGCGATGGATACCATGAGCACAAACAACAACGCATCTAAGAATATTCTGAACTCGGATGTTGAGATCAAAGGAAACATCCGGTTTTCCGGCGAATTGACCTTTGACGGCAAACTGGACGGGGAAATCCACACGGAGGGGGTCCTGACCCTCGGCGACAGCGCCATTATCAACGGGAACATCAACGCCCAGTCCGTCGTGGTCCGCGGCAAGGTCAACGGGAACATCAACGCCCGGGAAAAAGTCGACATCAAGTCGAAGGCGGAGCTGTTCGGAGACATCCGTGCCACCAAGCTGGTCATCGAGGAAGGCGTGACGTACGTCGGGAAGACGGAGGTGAATCCGAACAAGGTTGCCCCCACCCCGCCGCCGGCCCGCGCCACGGAAGCGCCCAAAACTCCCGAATTGGCCAAGGCGGGGGGACGTTGAACCGGACCGCAACCCGCGGAACGGGAAGACCTTAAATGCCGGTCAAGAAACAGGACCAGGTCCTGGTGGCCTGTCCGCATTGCGGCCACCAGCAGGCGGAGCCGCGGACGGCTTTTTCCACCATTTGCAAAAAGTGCGGCCGGCATCTTCGCCTCCAGGATATTCTCAACCCGCCCGCCCGGACAGCCCAGCGTGCGCCCAAACAACGACACATCACCTGTTTCGAATGCGGTGCCGGGCTGGAAGTACCCGCCAGCGCCGAATCCACCATGTGCAAATGGTGCAGTTGTTACGTGGATCTGCACGACTATCGCATCGCCACCGCCATGGCCAAAAACTTCAAGACCAAAGGCACCCTGGCCGTTGAATTCAAGGGCTACGTCTTCAACACCGAATCGATCGCCGGCGACGCCGTCATCAAGGGTAAATATCACGGCAAACTCATCGTCGAACGTTCCCTGACGATTTACTCAACGGCCGACATCAAGGGCAGCCTGGCTGCCGCGCACCTGGTGATCCCGGCGGAAAATCATTTCCGCTGGCCGGGTCCACTCCAGGTCGGCTCGGCGGAGATTGCGGGTGAGCTCGCGGGCAACCTGCGCGCCGAGGGCACGGTCGTCCTGAAGTCCACGGCGCGGCTGTTCGGTGACGTGGAGGCCGGTAAACTGGTAGTTGAAGCCGGCACGGTGCTCGTGGGCCGGATGCGGGTCGGGTTGAAACCGGACGGGCAACAGGCCCGTTTCTTTTGATCCGCGCATCCGGAAAGTGAGGACGCCAGAAGGGATGCAACTTGCACGTAGCCGACAGCCGACAGCTGCAGTTTGCAACCCCGTCCGGCGTCCGAGCGAACCGGTCACCGGTGATTTTCTTCCGACCGGGGATTTCGCATCCGATGAAACCCTTCATTTTCTGAGGATTTTCCAGCTATCACACCGGCGGCATATCGTATGCAGGGATTAATTGCGAACAAAGGAACCGGCATCACCTTGTTGATTGTCGGCGTGGCAACCAAAATAGAAAGGACCGGACACGTATGAAAATCCAGGTCAATCGTTTGTGGCTCGCGCTATGTTTGGGCTTCTCGGTGGCAACCAGCCTGGTCGTTCTGACCGGATGCGCCGGCGACCGCCCTGACATCGGCGCCGACGAATACGCCGACGATCGCTCCGTGCGGTTGCGAGTGATTACCGCACTGAACGACAATCCCGATTACAAATTCGAGGGCGTGAGCGTTACCGTGTCCAATGGCGTGGCCCGGCTGGACGGCTATGTGGACCGCTTCGTTGAAAAGGTGAAGGCGGGCGACATTGTCCTGCAGGTCCCCGGCATTAAAGACATGGAAGATCACATCACCCTGAGGGAGCCCAACGCCCGCAGCAGCGCGGACGTCACCGAGGATGAATCCCTGACAGCGAGTGTGAAAGGCATCCTGGACAGCAATCCGGACTACCGGTATGAAGAAGTAAACGTCGCCACCTTCCAGGGGACGGTGCAGTTGGGCGGTTTTGTGGACACGGCAGCGCAAAAAACCCGGGCGGGCGATCTCGCCCGGGCCGTACCTGGCGTCAAGGACGTTTTCAACAACATCACCGTCAAGAGCATCCTGTGAAACCAGTGCGGCCCGGCGTCTATTCCAGACCGATTTTTTTCCGCTTGCGATAGAGCGTGGCCTGATCGATGCCGAGAATTTCCGCAGCGTCGGTCAGGCTGGAGGTGCGTTCGATGATTTTGCGCAGGTGCACTTCCTCCAGTTTTTCGAGCGAGATAAACGAGCCGATCTGCACCGGCGCTTCACCGTTGGCGGCGGCGGCATTGGGGGTACGCAGTCCGGTGGAAAAATCTTCGGGGAAAAGCTTCCCGCCCCGGGCCATGATAACGGCGCGTTCGATGGCATTGCGCAACTCGCGCAAGTTTCCGGGCCAGGTATGGGCGCGGATGCAGGCGATAGCCTCAGGGGAAAGCCCATCGAAACGTCGCCCGCACTGCGCGGCAAAGTGTTTGATATAAAGTTCGGCGAAACGGAGCAGGTCCGCATCGCATTCGCGCAGGGGCGGCATTTCCACGGTAATGACGTTAAGCCGGAAATATAAGTCCTCGCGGAAGGCGCCCTCGGCCACGCGTTTTTTCAGGTCGCGATTGGTGGCACCGATGACGCGGACGTTGGCCTGGCGGGTGACATTTTCGCCGAGCCGCTCATATTCGCGTTCTTGCAGCAGGCGCAGCAGCTTCGGCTGGATCTCCAGCGGCAGGTCGCCAATTTCATCGAGGAAGAGGGTGCCGCCGTCAGCCGCCTTGACCTTGCCCCAATGGTCCTTGATGGCGCCGGTGAACGATCCGCGGACGTGGCCGAACAACTCGCTTTCCAGCAGCTCCCGGGAAAGGCTGGGACAACTGACGGTCACAAACGGTTTGTCGGCCAGGTTGCTTTGCTCATGGACGGCATGGGCGGCGACGCTTTTGCCGGTGCCGCTTTCGCCGCAAATGAGGATGGTGGCGGGCGTCTTGGCGGCGCGCAGCAGCACATCCATCACCGCCTGCATCGCCGGGGTGGTAAAATCGAAGATGGGTTCGGGGTTCTGCGCCTTGGTTTCACTGACTTCCTGTTCGAGTTGTTCGATCTGCCGGCTCATCGAGCGGAGCCGTTGCAGCCGGGCGAGCACAGTCAGGAACTGTTCGCGTTGGAATGGTTTTTCGAGGAAGTCCACCGCGCCGCGGCGCATCGCTTCAACGGCGGTCTTCACGCTGCCCTGGGCAGTGAACATGATTACCGGAATTTGCGGGAACTGTTTCTGGATTTCCATCAACACGTCCAAGCCGTTTTCCCGGCCGAGATTCACATCCAGCAGGATGGCGTCGAATTTGTCCTCCTTCAGCGTGGCCAGCCCGAGCTCGCCGGACTCGGCGCCTTCCGCGTAATGGCCGGCGTCCTCGATGAGAAAACAGGTTGCATCTCGGAAGGTCTTGTCGTCATCAATGATTAAAAAGTCCACGGGTGATCTCCTTTCAGGTTGCAGGTGGGCGCGGCAGGCGGATGGCGAAGACGGCCCCCTGCCCCGGATTGCTTTCACAGGACAATTCGCCGTCCATAGCCAGCACCAGTTTGCGGACGATGCTCAGGCCCAGGCCGGTGGAAGGCTCGCCGCCGGTGGGGCGGGCCGAAAGGCGGCCGTAACGGCGGAACATGCGCGCCTTGTCTTCGCCGGTGAAACCCGGCCCTTCATCCCGGACCACGCATTCGAATTGTCGGTCCAGGGGGCGGATGGACACGAAGACCCGTTTGCCGGGCCGGGAAAATTTAAGGGCGTTTGAAAGCAGGTTGTCGAGGACCTGATCCAGCGCCGAGGCATCGGCAAGCACGGTGGTTTCGCCGGCGGGAAACTCGGTCTGGATTTCAATTTTTTTGCGCCGGGCCGCCTCCTGGTACTGCCGGACCACGGCGTTGGCGATGTCGGCCAGGCTGAGCGGGGTTGGCTTGGGGGTGAAACCGTAATCGGTGGCGGCGTTGGCGAGGAATTCCTTCATGAACGAGAGCAACTGGGCGGTGGAACGGAGGATGTTGCCCGACAACTTCGCCAGCCGTTCGTCTTTGAGGCGGTCGATCCCTTCATTCAACAATTCGGCGCTCATGTTCATGCCACCGAGATAGTTGTTCATGTCGTGGGCCAGCATGCCGAGTAATTCGTCCTTGTCTTCCGCCAACTGCCTGAGCCGGTCGCGAGCGGTTTTCAATACCAGCTGGGTGCGCACCCGCGAAATGAGCTCGGCCTGGTTGAAAGGCTTGGTGATGTAGTCCACCCCGCCCGCATCCAGCGCCCGGACAATGAAGTCCTTGCTGTCCGCGGCGGACAGAAAAATGACGGGGATGTCTTTCCACTCGGGGTTGGCCTTCAACTGCTGGCAGACTTCGCAGCCGTCCATGCCCGGCATCAGAAAGTCGAGCAGGATCAGGTCGGGCGGACGGAGCGCGAGCCGTTTCAAGGCGGTCGGGCCGTCGCAGGCAGGAATGATTTCATGTCCCAGGGCGCCCAGCGCGGAGCCGACGACCTGGATGTTGGTCGGCTGGTCATCGACCACGAGGATACGGGCTGGAGGGGCTTCATTGAACGCGAGCCGGGAAAACAACGTGGCCGTCGCGGGAATGGATGCCTCAGGATCCAAATCGACGGCGGCGACGGTATGGGCGTCCGGGTTCATGCGGTGGTATTTTGCTCCAGCTGTTCGACCAGGGCGGCAAATTCGCCCAGGTGTTTTTCCAGGTCGGTGACGGCGTAGTTCTCCGCGTCGCGCAAGACCGATCGTGCATATTGGGTCAACGGCGGGCATTGCCAGCGCTGGCCCAGTCCCTCCAGCCCCTGAGCGAAAATCTTGCTTTCATTGACCGCCACACTGTCGCGGAGGGACGGCCAGGGTTCGACCAGCAACTGGCGCAACCGGGCGAGCAATTCCTGCGGCGCCGGGCCGTAAGCCGCCGACGGAATCTCCGTGGCCGCGCTCGCCGGCAGGCCGGGGGCGGATTCCGGCGGGTTATGCCGCGGCAAAAATTCCGCCAGTTCGTCGAAAAGCTCGCGCTTGGAAAAGGGTTTGCGCACGTAACCACTGAACCGTTCCTTCAACGAATCTTCATCATTCGTGAGGCTGGAAGCGGTGACGGCGATGACGGGGAGCAATTCGAGGCCGGCGGTCTTGCGGATCTCCGTCAGGGCTTCGCGTCCGCCCATGCCGGGCATACGCACGTCAAGCAGGACTACATCCGGTTTGATTTCCTTTGCCCGGGCCACCGCCTCCTCGCCGTTGGAGCCGAAAACGAGGCGATGATGGGAGCCGTCAAACATCCCGGCCAGCAACCGGCAGTTGGTGTCGTTGTCGTCCACCACCAGCAACGTGGCCGGGCGCAATTCATTGAAATCCACCTCGCCATTGGCCATCGGCTTTCCGGAAGCCGGCAAGCGCATGGAAATGGGCACGTTGGGAAACCGCAGGTGGAAGGCCGAGCCCTGCTCCAGCACACTGGCCACCGTCACCGTGCCACCCATGGTCTCCGCGAGGCGTTTCACAATGGAAAGCCCCAGGCCGCTGCCTTGCTTTTCCTTGTCGCGATGGGCGCCAGCCTGGACAAACGGTTTGAAAATGGCGTCCAGCCTGTCCCGCGGTATGCCCACCCCGGTATCCTGAATTTCGATGACGAGGGTGACGTAACTGCCGCCTCCCTGTTTTTCCCACAAAATGCGGACGTCAATGCCGCCGTGGTCGGTGAATTTGACCGCGTTGCCGACCAGGTTCACCAGGATCTGCCGGAGACGGACACGGTCAATCAACAGCGCCCGCGGCAAGTCGTCGGCGACATGACATTCCAGCTTGAGGGATTTCTTCGCCGCCGGCTCGGCAAAGAGCGTCTGGATGAAATCACAAACTTCACGCGGGTCGGTCGGTTCCGGATGCAATTCCATCACCCCAGCCTCGATTTTCGACATGTCGAGAATGTCGTTGATGAGCAGGAGGAGGGAATTGGCACTGGAGCGGATGAATTGCAGATATTGGCGGTGCTTGGGCTCCCGCAGTTCACCCTGCAGCACTTCACTGAAACCCAGGATGGCATTCATGGGCGTACGGATTTCGTGACTCATGTTGGCCAGGAAAACGGTTTTCTCCTGGTTGCTGTGCTCCGCCTGCAGCTTGGCTTCAATCAATCCCCGCTCGCGCCGCTGGTGGATGATGGTCAGACGCGACAACCAGAAAGCCAGCAACCCGGCGCCCACGCCCAGGACGCCGGCCACCAGGCTCGTCAAACTGGCCCGCAACAACTGGGTCCGGGCCGTGGCACCGTCATCGGAAACCAGGTCGGATCGCAACCGGCTCAACTCGGCCACCTGCAGGCGGATCTCCTCCATCCGCTTCCGGCTGTCACCGGTGGCAATCATCTGGGCCGCCTTGTCAAATCCCCGGTCGCGGGTCTTGATGACTTCGTTGAGGGAATTCACAAAGACCCCGGCCTGAACGCGCAAATCCGTCACGCCTTTCAACAAGGATGGATTGTTATGGGTGAGTTCAACCAGACGGTCAAAACGCGCCGGCAGGTTGGTTTCGCCCTCGGTCAGCGGTTCCAGAAATTTTTTGTCACCGGTAATGATGTAACCGCGCTCGCTGGTCTCGGTGTCGAGCAACAGCTTGAGAACCCCGTCCAATTCCTGGCGGATGGCCACCGCCTGCCGGGCAGTGGCAAGGCGCGAGGCGAGCTGCCACCAGGTAATGGCCGCCAGCACCACGCTCGCCACAGAAAGCGTTATCCACACGACCACAACGGTCTTGTAGAACTGGTTGCCAGGTTGCCGCATCATACGTTACCCCTTGTCATACAATCTCTTCCAAATGACAGTTTTAAAACTAATACTGAATTTAACGCTCTGCGCGAACGGTGTCGAGCGATATGATTGAATGGCCGGGTCGTCATTTGATGCAACCTCGAGCCGGCGGCTCGGAACCCGCGCCCAGCGCCGGCGCCACAACAGCCATATGAGGACCCAACCGATTTGGCCGATGGCGCTATACTTTCTGGCCCTGGATGATTCGCAAAAGGACCATGATGATGGCAATGACCAGCAGAATATGAATGAAACCACCCATGGTGTAGGACGAGATCAATCCCAACAGCCAAGCAATGATTAAAATCAGGGCCAGAGTATAAAGCATGGGTTTAAATCAGGTTGGGCGTGATCCGTCAATTTCAGTTTGAATCATTCATTTTTTATGGTCGGAATGAAAGGTCCGGCTGGTGCGATAGCGATCATTTGCCCTGACAACCTTTCACCCGACGACGTATTCCAAGCTTGAGCTGTGCCGCGACTCCGAATGGCGCGTTTTTGGGGCCTTCCATTGCAAATCCGCATGAATACGGTGAAGCCGGCTCAGGGCCGGAATGCAACTTGCAGACTGGAACCGGAGCGGGTTAATGCAATTTGCAAAGCTGTTTGCCGCCGGCACATAAAACTCAGACGCCGCTTCCCCGGCTGAAAACTCCGAAAGCGCCCAAATCTGCCGAATCACAACACCCGGCCCGCCGCTCGCCACCATCGGCACGCCATTTGCGTAAGAGATTTCAGCGCACCGGCGGAGTGGTGAAACCAGTAATGAATCGTCAACCAGGATCGGCTATGAATATTTTTCAAGTCCAGGGGAACTGGAACATTGCCAAGGGCAAGTTGAAGCAAAAATTTGCACAGCTCACCGACGACGACGTGCAATTCTCGGAAGGCAAGGAGGATGAGTTGATTGGCCGTATCCAAAAACGCACCGGACGAGCCAAAACAGAAATTGTACGCGTAGTCGGTGAATGCTGTGCGATTAAACCAACGACTGAATGTCGCGAGGCGGAAAAAAACACCCGCCTCGCACATCCAAACGGCAAACCGGGCACTTCCACCTCAACCACAACCCGGTCGCCCGGTTTGTCCCTCCTATAAACCTTGAACCAAAAAACACCCATGAAAACCTCCATTCGAAACCAGCCGGTCAAGGCGGCCCTGCTACGTGTTGCCGCACGAGTGGAAAACCTCGCCGTTTTCCGGTCCCTGACCCTCAGCCCAACGCCATTTGCTGATTTGATGTTGTATCCGGACAAACTGGATGCGGTGTTGAAAACGCTGGAAAGCTGGAAGCAGCGGGCGGCTTTCGCGCCGAAAGCAGTCACCCGGATGGTGCGGACGCGAATGACGGCCGGCAAACGCGGGCGTACCTGCCAACAGCCAGACAATCCATTGCAAGGGTTGAAAAACACGGAATTCCACCTGAAGGCGCCATCCGCCGGGACGGTTAGACTGGCGGCTGATTTCACTGATTGGGAAAAATCCCCGCTGGACCTGATCCAGTCCGAAGATGGCGTCTGGTTTACGATTGTGCCGCTGTTGCCCGGCAAGTACGCCTACCGTTTCATTGTTGACGGGCAATGGTGCGATGATCCATGGCCCATGCACCGCGTGCCCAACCCGTTCGGCTCGACGGATGCCGTGGTCAGTGTCCTTTGAATGCTTTGCAACGGTGGCCCGTGAACCGGATGTCATCGCTCATACTTGTGGCACCGGAACCGGGCCCGTTGCAATCGGTACCAAATACAAAATACGACCACCGGTTCTTGTGGCCGGTGAAAAATGAAAGGATGTTTATGAAAGGAATGGGATTGATATTGTTGTTCGTCGGCGTGGGAATCATCGCCTATGCCTTCAATGCCTCGGATTCCCTCAATTTGGCCGTCGCTTCCGCCATCGCCCGGATCGCCGCCAGCCTGCCCGGCAACCAGACGATCTGGCTGTTGATTGGTGGCAGCGGAGCGGCGATCGTTGGCATGACCATGCTTTTCAAACGCTCCGTTGGCTCCAAAAGTTGAACCGAAAACCAGGCACCATAAAACCCCATGAAAATCATCACCTTTGTTTCCCTGCTCACCCTGTTGGCGGTAACCGGCTGCGGAAATCATGCCGCGGACAACCAACCGACCTCCAGTACTGCGCCGTCCTCGCCCGAGACGTCCGGGATGGCCGCCACCAATGCCCTGCCGCTGTCCACGCTCCCGGAAATTCCGCCGCCCCAGGTTGCGCCGCCAGCCCCGGCCCCCACACCGACACCGGAAACGGCCCCGGGCATGACCAGCCCAGGCACTGAGCCGGACACCAACGCTCCGCCAACCACCAATAATCCCGGCGCTACGAACCAATCCTCGGGCAGCTGAACGGTTGTTGCGGGAAGGACTTTGTGAGGAACAGAGACAAGTGAAATAACTGATTTCACTCGGCCAAGGAGGGCGGGACCAGTTGCGCTGCTGGTTCCGCTTTTTTTCCGGGGGCGCCGCCGTCCCGGCGGCAGATGAAGCCTCCATCCCAGTGCGCTCAGCCGCCGGAACGCCGGCGCTCCCGGGAAATGCAAAGGGCCGGCGAAACTTGCGTCTTTAGGTTGTGTTACGCGGTGGGAAAGGCAAACTGAAGGAGGATATCCATGGAGACTGTATCGGAAATTCAAAAGATCGCCTTCGTTGGCGATTACCTGCCCCGCAAATGCGGTATCGCCACGTTTACGTCCGACGTCCTCACCGCCGTGGCCACGGCCCATCCCAAAAGCCAGTGCTTCGCCGTGCCGGTGAATGACCTCGAAGGCGGTTATGAATATCCCAAGGAGGTTCGTTTCGAGATCCAGGAACAGGACCTGCCCTCGTACCTCCGTGCAGCGGACTTCCTGAACATCACCAACGTGGATGCCGTCTGCCTGCAACATGAGTTCGGGATTTACGGCGGCCCGGCCGGCAGCCATGTACTGGCATTGCTGCGCGAGCTGCGCATGCCGGTGGTCACCACGTTCCACACCCTGTTGGGTAAACCCACCGCCGACCAGCGGCGGGTGATGCAGGAATTGATCGCGCGTTCAACCCGGCTGGTGGTGATGACGGAGCGCGGCCGGCAGATGTTGCAACAGATTTACTCGGCGCCCGCCGCCAAAATTGACCTCATCGCGCACGGCATTCCCGATGTGCCGTTCACCGACCCGAACTTTTTCAAGGACCAGTTTCACGTGGAGGGCAAGCAGGTGTTGCTCACGTTCGGGCTGCTCTCGCCGAACAAGGGCATTGAGCACGCATTGAACGCGCTGCCGGAAATTCTGGCTGAGTTTCCCAACGTGGTTTACATGGTCCTGGGCGCGACCCATCCCAATCTGGTGCGCGAACACGGTGAAGCCTACCGGCTGAGCCTCGAACGGCTGGCGAAGAAAAACAAGGTCCAGAAGAACGTCATTTTTTACAACCGCTTCGTCGAGCTGGATGAACTGATGGAGTTCATCGGCGCGGCCGACCTGTATGTCACGCCCTATTTGAACGAGGCCCAGATCACGTCCGGAACACTGGCTTATTCGTTTGGCGCGGGCAAGGCGGTGATTTCCACCCCCTACTGGCACGCGGTGGAACTGCTCGCGGATGGCCGCGGGGTGCTGGTGCCGTTCGGCGATTCCAAGGCCATCGCGCGCGAAGTCATTGGCCTCTTGCGCGACGAAACCCGCCGGACCGCCATCCGCAAGAATGCGTACAAGCTGGGACGGGAAATGATCTGGAGCAACGTGGCGCGCCTGTACCTGAAATCGTTCGAGGCGGCGCGGCTGGAACGGTCCGCGCAATCCCGGAAATCCTTCGCCACCAAGACGCTGGACCAGCAGCCGCGCGAGCTGCCGGAGCTGAAGCTCACCCATCTGTCGCGCCTGACCGATTCCACCGGCATCTTTCAGCATGCCATCTTCACCGTGCCGAATTTTTCCGAGGGTTACTGCACGGACGACAACGCGCGCGCCTTCATCCTGGCTGTGCTGCTGGACGAAATGGAGGAGGAACCGGAACGGATGCGGACGCTGGCCACCATCTACGCGGCGTTTCTGCATCATGCGTTCGATCCCAAAACGAAACGGTTTCACAATCACATGAGTTTTGACCGGCACTGGCTCGACGAGCGGGGTTCGGAGGATTGCCATGGCCGGGCGCTCTGGGCGCTGGGCCTGGGCGTGGGCCGTTCGCCGTACCGCAGCTTTCAAATCCTGGCCGGGCAGATTTTCGAACAAGCCCTGCCCACCGTGGCTGAGTTCACCTCGCCACGCGCCTGGGCCTTCAGCCTGCTGGGCATCCACGAGTATCTGCATCGGTTGAGCGGCGACCGGCTGGCCACGCAAATCCGCGATGCGTTGACGGCGCGGCTGATGGAACTGTATGACAAAGTTGCGCAAAAAGACTGGCCCTGGTTCGAGGAGGTCCTGTCCTACGACAACGCCAAGCTTCCCCACGCCCTGATCCTGAACGGCCGGGTCACCGGCCAGAAACCGGTGCTGGAGCGCGGACTCCAGACATTGCGCTGGTTGGTGGAGGTGCAGATCTCGGAGACCGGCGATTTCCGCCCCATCGGCAGCAACGGGTTTTATCCCCGCGGCGGCATCCGCGCGACGTTTGACCAGCAACCGGTCGAGGCCCACGCGATGGTTTCGGCTTGTCTCGAGGCGCATCACGCCACCGGGGACGCCTGGTGGCTGGAACAGGCGCAACGCGCCTTCGACTGGTTCCTGGGCTGGAACGACCTGGGTTTCGAGCTGTACTCGTCCAATACCGGCGGTTGCCGCGATGCGCTGCATGTGGATCGCGTGAATCAAAATCAGGGCGCGGAATCCACGCTGGCCTTCCTGCTCTCGCTCGCCGAACTGCGCCTGGCGCAAAACGCCATGCCCCTGCTCAACCTCCCTGCCCTGCCCGTCGCCGCCAAACCATGAAAGCTTTCCCCATTCAACGCACCAAGGTCCTGCTGCGGCCGGACCCGGCGCGGGTGCTGCTCCGCCCGTTCAATCCCACCACCGAACAGCGCTTCATCAAGATTTGCGCGCGGGTCCTGGCCCTGGCAGAGGGCGAGGTCCACGCCCTGCTCAAGGAAGTCATGGCTGAATTCGGCGACCGCCACATCGAAATCACCCGGCTCCTCAAACGGCGGTTTCAACAGGTACGGCCCTATATGCTGACCGACGAGACCCTTTCGGAGCAGCGCGAATTGTTGATCGCCGCCTATTTCACCCACGAATATTCGCTCGAGGCAGCGGCCCTGTTCAACCCCTCCATCGTGTCGCACCCGGACCAGTCGGACCTGCCGCCCGGCTCGCTTCGGTTCGTCCTCAGCCTGCGCGCGACCGGCGAAGGCCATATCTCCTCGGTCACGTTTCGCACGGGGATCCTCGACGCCAATGGCACCATCAGCATCAACGCCCCTACCCGTTATTGCCTGGAGGCCGAACAGGTACCCAATGCCTCGTTCGAGAAGAAATTGTTCGAACGGAAGCTGTCGGAACTGGGGCTGACGGGCAGCTTCAGCCGGGAATTGCTGCAAAGCCTCGGCGACGCGTTCACGCTCGACGAACTCCGCAACAGCATCAGTCATATTCAGGAAAAACTCCGGCCGCACGGTCATGACACCGAGACGGCGGCAAGAAAAACCCTGGTCTTCGCCCAGTCCAATTACGAAATCCAGTTCGCACCGGGCACGCGCCTGTCCGAACGCGTGCTGTTCCCCGTCACGCCGTCCCAAAGCAACGGCATCGAGGACGCCCGGTTCGTCCGGTTCCGGAACGACGACGGCACCATCATTTATTACGCCACCTACACCGCCTACGACGGCAAGTTGATCCTGCCGCAATTCATCGAGACGCCGGATTTTCTGCATTTCAAGTTTGTCACGCTGAACGGCCCGGCGGTACAGAACAAGGGCATGGCCCTGTTCCCGCGCAAGGTTAACGGCCAGTACGTCATGCTCGGGCGGCAGGATTTTGAAAACATCTACGTGATGTTCTCCGACCATCCGCACTTCTGGACCACGACGCAGCTCGTGGTGAAGCCGACCTACCCGTGGGAATTCATCCAGATGGGCAACTGCGGCTCGCCCATCGAAACCGAGGCCGGCTGGCTCGTGTTCAGCCACGGCGTCGGGGCCATGCGCAAGTACTGCATCGGCGCGTTCCTGCTCGACCTGAACGACCCGACGAAAATCCTCGGCCGCACGCGCGAACCGATCATCAAGCCGGACGAAAACGAGCGGGAAGGCTACGTGCCCAACGTGGTCTATTCCTGCGGCAGCCTGTTGCACGACCGGCGGCTCATCGTGCCCTACGCCATGTCCGATTACGCCGCCACCTTCGCTACCTTGTCGCTGGATGACGTGCTCGCCGCGATGGAATAGGCGCACCAGCGCCGGGCGAAGTCGAAGGTCCAAAGTCCGAGGCACCGGTTCAAGGTTGAGGGTTGAGTGTTCGATCTTCCCCATCCCATCGCCGCGTGAGGCGGTGAGCCTTGTACGCAGTTCCAACCGTCAGCCATCCACCATCGACGATCAACCAGCTTCAGAACCAAAACCTGATGCCTATCCCGCCCGTCACCTCGCCGCATTGAACGACGCGCCGATAGCGCCGTCGATGGCCATCGTGTCATTGAGCCAGTACTTGAGCGAGACGCCGGTGGGTTCGCCGAGGATGATGCCGGCGCCGAACCGGTGTTCGGAGACGCTCCAGGTCGTCGAATTGGAATTGGTGGTGGTGGCGGTTGCATCCGCGACGCAGGCACTCACGGCGAAGCCAACCAAGAACGATGAGGCGATAAGTATTTTTTCCATAAGCGCAATATTTTATGCGGTTTCAGCCTGTTAGCCACCGCCATGCCAATGAAAATGGAGTTAAATCAGAAGGACATACAAAGTCCGCGCCTCGCAGCATCGGGCATTTGGCAAGGTAACGGTCATTAAAGTGCAATGCCGAATCCGCACTTGGGATCTTTGAAAAACAGAGAAACAAAGGTGTTTCAGCTTTGCGCTTTTCGTCTTTTTTGAAGTTAAACCGCTCCGGACCATCAACTCTTAACTATCATCCAGGGTGATCCGCTACCCGAAAATCCTTGCCATCGGGCTACCGTTCTGCTTCAATAACACTGCAGTAACAATCAGAGTAGTCAGTTAATCGGAAGTGTTACGAGAACCCGTGGTGTTTTCGCCTGCCCGAATCCTGCCGGCATGGAATCCGTGCGGATTTGATCGCGAGCGCAAACCCAAAACAATCTTTAGAGGTTATGAAAACCAGAAGTCCCCTGCTCGCCTGCGCGCTCTCTTTCGCCTCCCTTTCCGTCGCCCAAGCCACCGGACTGGTCAATGGCAGCTTCGAATCGCCGGTCCTCGGTCCTTCCGTAACGGTGGGAATCGATTACACCATCGCCAGCCCGCCGCCGGCGGCCTTTGGCTGGCAGCTGGCCAGCGGAGCCATTGACCTGCTGGGCACGTATTGGCAGGCCGCCTCAGGCGTGCAGTCCGTTGATATGAATGGAGATTTTGGGAGCGATCCCGGAGTCATCTACCAGGATTTCTCTTTCAGCCACGCCGGCACCTGGGCGATCTCGTTCAGCCTGTCAGCCAATCCGGACTCGCCGTCTCCAGCCAATCGATCCATACGCATCGATTTTGGAACGTCGGGAGGATCGCTGAACAGCCTGGGTACCTGGACGGTCAGCGTCGACGGAAAAACGCATGCCAACATGGGTTGGGCCACATTCACAACCCCGACCATCACCGTCCAGGACGCGGTGGTCTATCGGCTGGAATTCTCCAGTCTGAGCCCGGCGCCCTATGGTCCGGCGCTGGACAACGTCCAATTGGTGGCGGTGCCCGAACCCTCCACGATGGCGCTGGCCGGGCTGGGTGCGGCCGCGCTGATGAGCTTGCGCCGACGCCGCTGACGAGCGTCTGGCGCCACTCATCAGGGATCCGTCTTCGTGTCAAAAGTCATCAGTGCTTATCCGTATCCATCGGTGGCTAAAATCGGCTTTCTGCTTTTGTCGGGTGCGGGCCGGCATTAACTTCGCGACATGGTTCAACCCTGGCAACTGCCGCTGCTCTTCGGGACGGGGCTCGTCGCCGGTTTTGTGGATTCCATCGCCGGCGGCGGCGGATTGATCACCCTGCCGGTGCTGTTGAACCTGGGCCTGGATCCCAAACTCGCCCTGGGCACGAACAAACTTCAGGCCACGTTCGGTTCCGGCAGCGCCGCGTGGCATTATGCCCGTGCGGGGACAGTGTCGCTGTCCGAATGCAAACCGGGATTTGTCGTCACCTTCATCGGCGCGGCACTGGGCACGTGGCTGGTGCAGCGGTTGCCGCGGGATTTTCTGATGCACTCCATCCCGGTCCTGCTGGCGGTCGTGGCGGTCTATTTTCTCCTCAAACCGAATCTCGGCGATGCGTCCGCGCCGCCCCGCCTGTCGCGGACGGGGTTTGCCGTGGGTTTCGGGCTGTTGCTGGGTTTTTACGATGGTTTCTTCGGACCCGGTACGGGCACGTTTTGGGCGATGGCATTTGTACTGGGCCTGGGCTTCAACCTCGTGAAAGCCACCGGCCATACGAAGGTCATGAATTTCGCCAGCAATCTCAGTTCGCTGCTGTTTTTTCTTTGGGGCGGGAATGTTTTGTTGGCAGCGGGGTTGACGATGGGTTTGGGGCAGCTTTTAGGTGCGCGGATCGGCTCGCGCACGGTGGTAGCAAAAGGCGCAAAATTCATCCGGCCCATATTCATCGCGATGGTCCTGGCCCTGACGGCAAAGCTGCTTTACGACCTTTACGCGGCGAACAGTTAAAAGTTGAACCAGGAAGCGAGCGGCCAGTTTTGCGATTCAAATCTATTTTATCTTTGCATTCTCTGCGGTAACTTGTTCCTGATGATCCAATGATGCAAAGGATTGATTCAATGAACCGACTGATATGAAATCCGGCCGCCTGTTGTTCGTCCTCGCTTTTCTCCTTTGCCTTGCTGCGCCCGCGCCGGCTCTCACGCGCTACGTCAATCTCAATAATTCCTCACCGACATTGCCGTACACCAACTGGCCTGACGCCGCGACCAATATCCAGGACGCCATTGATGTTTCCAGCCCCGGTGACCTCATCCTTGTCACCAATGGTCTCTACAACACCGGCTCTCGTACCGTCAATGATCCCACACCGTGCCGCGTGGTGATTAATAATCCGATCACCGTCCGCAGTCTCAACGGCCCGGACGGCACGGTCATTGAAGGCTACGCCATCCCCGGCTCGTTTCCTTGGAGCCTGGATTCAGTCCGTTGCGCCTATATGACCAACGGTGCGACGTTGAGCGGATTCATGCTTACCAACGGCTCGGTCCGGGCCACCAGCTACCGGGATTTGGTCGACAACGGCGGCGGCGTCTGGTGCGAATCCACCAGCGCCGTCGTTTCCAATTGCATTATCATCAATTGCGCTGCCTACGGTGGGGGCGGAGGCCACAATGGAAGTTATATTGATTGTCTTATCACCAACTGCGTGGGCCATATCGGCGGCGGTGGCGTGATGTTGGGAAATCTCGACCGCTGCGACGTCATATGGGGTACATGCGATAACGTCGGCGGCGGCCTTTACCTCTGCAATGCCACCAACTGCACCATCATTGATAACCTTGGCATCATCGGCGGCGGCGTTTTTGGCGGCATCTTGAATCAATGTACCATCTTGCGTAATTACGCCGCGGTCGGCGGTCTCGGAGGCGGGTACGGCGGCGGCGTGGATAACTGCCTCGCGTACAATTGTATCATCTATGACAACATCTCGGAGGCGGGCGGCGACAACTTCGTCCTGGGTGCTTACACGAATTGCTGCACCACTCCCCTGCCCGACGGCGCCGGCAATTTCACCAACGCGCCCCTGTTGATCGATGCCCTCAATTTTCCCGGCAATTTTCATTTGCAATCCAATTCACCCTGCATCAACGCCGGCAACAACACGTTTGTCTCCGGTCCAAAAGACCTCGACGGACGCCCCCGTATTGTCGGCCCGAAAGTGGATATCGGCGCCCACGAATTCCAAGGCACGGCCACCAACGACTTTCTCACCTGGCTTTGGAGTTATCATCTGCCCACGGACACCTCGGCCGACTTCGCGGATTCCGATGGCGACGGCATGAACAACCGGCAGGAATGGAAAACCGGCACCATTCCCGTAGACCCTTCTTCGTTCCTGCACATGGTTTCATTGGAGTCTTTGCCCGCCAGTGTCAGGCTCGGCTGGGCCAGTGTCACCAACCGCAAATACTCCCTGGAACGCTCCACCAACCTGGCTACCTCACCACCCTTCACGAAAATCGGCACCAACATCGTCGGCCAGGCCGGCACGACGTACTTCACCAACTCCACCGGCGCTGGCCTCTTCTTCTACCGCGTCCTCGTCGAGTAACTTTATTCTGAAGACAACAAAGACGGAAAACGGCCAGTCCCGGCCATTGGTTATTTTCTCTGAGCTGGCCTTGAATCCTGCGTCGCAATCACCGACGATCTGAAGAAACCAATCGCCAAACCAAGAAGCCCATGAATTCAACTGACATTGTCGTGCTGAGCCTGCTGATTAACATCGTTGTCTTTCTGGCCACCGTCTTCGTGATCTACATTTTTTACGCCCGGCTCCGGGACATTGCGGACGAACTGCGAAAGTTCCGCATCGCCTACGAGATGGCGCAGGACCGTAAAGACGCAAAGCCGGAAGTTTGACAAAAAGAACGCAAAGAACGCAGAGCGGAGGTTTGACCGGTGGCAGCCGGACGGGGTCAGAATGGCTGGCAAGGATTATCGCCGGGCTGTTGCAAAAAGCCAAAGGTCGAAAATCAGGCCGGCTTTCAGCGTTCCGTATTTACTTTAGCCTTTGGAATTTAGCCTTCAGCGTTGCCATCTTCGTCCCTCAACCAGCGCAACTTGCCCCTCAAATCACCCAATATGTCCCTAATTTATTATGTTTTCGGCTGTTTTGGGTAAATTCTCAGTAGAACAACGATATGAATGCCAATGAACTTTTGCCCGGAGTAGAGGCGGCCAATGCGAATCGCCGGATTCTGGTAATTGATGAGGACCATGACATCCGCCAGCTCGGTTTCGACGTACTCGCAGGCGCCGGTTACTACGTGGAAGCGGTTAGCAACGGGGAAGTCGGCTGGAAAGTGATCCAGGCGGCAGCCTACGACCTGATCGTCACCGATCACAAGCTGCTCGGGAGAACGGGCATGGAGATGATTGAGAAGATGCGCGCCGCCGCCATGAAAACCCCGGTCATCGTCGCCGCGCGCCATTTGCCCACGCACGAATTCGCCCGCAAGCCGTGGTTGAAACCCATCGTCATGCTGCAAAGGCCTTTTCCCAATGCGGACTTGCTGGCGGCGGTGAAAAAAATCCTCTGCCCGGAAGTCCGCCCCACGGTGGTACCTTCGCCCAACGTGGTAAAACGGCAACCGGCCATGGAAATGGCCGGTTGAACGAGCCGTTGGGATTTGAAGGCCGTTGAGAACCGAACCGCTGATTTACGCTCATCAGTGCTGATGAGCGAGGATCAGCGGTTAATGCTTTGCGCGCTCTGCGTTCTTTGCGGTTAATCCAGCCGGTGGGAGGTAAGAAATGCGAATTGACATTGGGGTCATTCCTGTGCAAAAGGGGCGCATTATTTTGAACCGAGGAAACCGACTATGACCAAAAACTTCATTGCAGCAATCGTCCGAAACCGGGCTCATTTCATTCACCGGTTGAAAGTCTTGGCGCCGGGGCTGGCAGCGCTGATGCTCACCGCCGGCTGCCAGACGGACTCGGTTTTTCTCCCGGCCGCCCAGCCGGGTGCTGTCAAAACCCCCGACATCATCACCCTGCGGGAGGGAGACGTGTTAAAGATCACATTTCCGGGCAATGCCAACCTGAACACCACCCAGGCGGTCCGACGGGACGGGATGATTTCGATGCCGTTGGTCGGAGAATTGAAGGCGGTGGGTAAAACACTCAAGCAACTGGAGAGCGAACTATTGGACCTTTACTCGACGCAATTGGTGTCGAAGGAAGTCACGGTGGAATTGCAGAGTTCCACCTATCCGGTCTACGTGAACGGGTCGGTATTACGCCCGGGGAAGATCATGTCGGACCGCCCGTTGACGGCGTTTGAGGCCATCATGGAAGCGGGCGGACCGGATTACGCAAAGGCGAACCTGAAGGGAGTGGTAGTAATCCGGCAGGAAGGTGGCTCCAGCCGGAAATTCATCCTGAACCTGAAGCTGGTGATGGAAGGGAAAAGCGGCGAGCCGTTTTACCTGAAGCCCGGTGACACGGTTTACGTGCCGGAAAAATTCAATTGGTTCTAAGCCGGGTGCGGCCAGGCCGGGCGGCAGTCCCCTGCCCGCCGGATGTTCACCCGACCACGGCGGTCATAGACCCGCCGCTGCCGGCAGATAAATTCAGTAGTTGAAGCCGATTTGAGCCCCCACCTGGTGGCTGGTGAAACTGAAGCCGGGCTGGGACGAATCGTCGCGGCTGATCTGGTAAAACACAGCGAAGGAACCGCGTTTGAGGAAAGTGTAGCTGAGTTGCGTGTTCAAGGAGTAGATCTTGTCGCGTCCGCGGCTGGCGGTGGTCGCATTCGACGTGGGAAGATATTTCACGTTCTGGTAGCCGCCATTCACATTCAGGAAAACCTTCCCCAGCAACCGCTGATTCACGCCGGCGTTGAGGGCGGCGGTCTCGGTGATCTGGTTTTGCAGAATCGAGCTCGATACGCTCTGCGAGCCGCTCAGGAAAATCTTCGTCTGGGCAAACGGCTGGTATTGGATCAAGGCGTCGTAGATCGGGTCGATGAACGGGGCGACGCCGCCGCTCAGGAACTGCCGGACTTCCATGCCGCCGTGGACCTGGAAGCTGATTTTGTCGGTGGCGCGCCAGTTGACCCGCCCCTGCAACCGTTCGAAGGTCGAGTCGGGGCTGGAGCTGTTGTCGGTATAACCGCCGCCGGCGCCCAACGCCGCGTTCAACCGCGGCCAGAACTGATAATTCAACCAGTCCATCGTTGACCATTCGCTGTAGCTGGAAAACTGGTCCGCCGAAAGGATGTCCTGGTTCAACGCCAGGTCCAGCGACATTTTGCTGTTCATGGTGTAGGCCCCGTTGACGGCGGTATTGTATTCTTGTTGGCGGAGCTGGGTGCCGGTTTCCGCCGAAGGCGCGGCGGTATCGGCGTAGCTTTGGGAAAATCCCAGGATCCAATCCTTGTAGGCGGTTCCTCCCGCCAACCGGGCGGTCTGGCCGAAGGTATCTTGAAACTGGTTGTTGGAATAAATCGACCAGAGCGGCGTATAATCGAGGGTCCAATGATCGCCCATTTGCAGGAGGGCGCCGATGGAGATTTGTTGGATGGTGCTGTTGGCCAGCTGACCGGCGGTGGCCTGGAGACCGTCGGCGTACAGGAACTGGTAGAACGGGTGTGGCCGCAGGGTAAACGCCCCCCATTTGAACGGCTGAGACAGGGTTTCCGGCGCCGGAGCGGCAAAGACGTCCATTTCACTGGTCGATTGCATGGCCGTCGGGGTCGAATCGGGGGTCGCTGGCGTCGGGGCCAGGACGGACTGGGCCTTGACCTGGCGATTGCAGGCGACCAGGCCCAGCAACAACGCCTTGAACAAAGCGCGGGTGGAATGCGAAAGAACCGTTTTTTTTGACTTCATATCAGGTCGTTGTTCCGGCGTTTAGGGTTGGGGGAAACAAAAGGATTTAATGATACACCAACTGGTTGACCGCAATCGTCCAATGGCGCAGCGAATCTTCCAGGGCCTTTTCCACCGGGCGGATGCGCACACCGGTGGCCAGCAATTTTGAGACATCAAGGACACAATTGGAACGCAGGGCTTTGGCGCCGTAACGATAAAATTCCTCGTCGCTGTCCCAATATTCGAACTGGCGGTTGGGTTTGAGGATCCGCTGGATCATATCCACGACCTGTTTGGTGGACACCGCGCCGGGGTTGGTGACGTTGTAAATCCCGAGGGGCGCCTGTTTTTCCCAGAGGTCCAGGCACGCCCGCACAAAGTCTTCGAGGTGCGAGATGGAGTTCACGCCGTCGAAAACCTTGGCATAATTTTGCAGGCGCCAGAGAAAATTCCTGGGTTCGCTCTGTTCATTGAAGGGCATGCCCGGGCGCCAGATATAGACCTTGCCCGGGCTGCGGACGGCCTCTTCGGCCAGGGCCTTGGTGCCGCTGTAAAAATTGCAGGGGGCGTGCCGGAAGGCAAAGTTGGGCTCATCCCATTCGGTGTAGCCGCAAATCCTTTCCGGATACTGGGCAAACAGCCGTTGCAGCTCCAACCCGTCCACGTTCTGGGTTTTGCCGTTGAGAATCATCTTGGCACCGCGATAGATGCAACCGGAGGAGACATGTCCCCAGGGAGTGCCGGTCATGGAACACACGCGGGCGATGGTCTGGGGCAGCAGGGTATTGGCGAACAACGTGTCTTCCCGGGCCACTTCACAGGCGTCCACATTCGGCCGGCCCCGGTATCCGGCCGCGTTAATGATAAAATCCGGTTTGACCTTCCGGACGTAATCAAACAGGAGGGTGAAATCCGAGTAATTGATCGCTTTGCGGGTCAGTGGAATGAAGCCATGGCCCCGCCGGCGCAGCTCGGTCGAAAAGGCCTGCCCCACGTAACCGGTTGATCCCAATAGCAAGATCATGACGACATCCAACTTCTCGTTCCGCGATGGCCTAAGCTTTCCAAACCTGTCCCGGGCGGGTCTTCACGCCCGCCATGGCATTGCGGGTATCCACAATGCAGCCCGACCAGTCGGCCAGTTCCTGGTAATTGACAGCCTGATGATTGGTGGCGATGAGGACCACATCAAAACCCGACAAGGTTTCACGGTTCCAGGCCACCGAACGGGTGCCCGCCCAATGCGGGTGCTCGCGCGTCATCCGGATGACCGGCACGAACGGGTCGTGATAGGCCACTTCTGCTCCGCGAGCCTTGAGCAGATCCAGCAGGACGTAGCTCGGCGATTCGCGATCATCATCCACATTCGGCTTGTAAGCCAGGCCGAGGACGAGCACACGGCTGCCTTTCATGGGTTTTTGCAGGTCATTGAGAGCTTCGGCGGTCCGGTTGATCACGTGCAACGGCATGGCGGTGTTGATTTCGCCGGCCAGCTCGATGAACCGCGTGTGCTGGCCATATTCGCGGGCCTTCCAGGTGAGATAAAACGGGTCGATGGGAATGCAATGACCGCCCAGGCCCGGCCCGGGATAAAACGGCATGAAACCGAACGGCTTGGTCTTGGCCGCCGCAATGACCTCCCAGACGTCGATGTCCATCGCCCCGTAAACGAGTTTGAGTTCATTGACCAGGGCGATGTTTACGCTGCGGAAGATGTTTTCGAGGAGCTTAGTGGCCTCGGCGGCGCGGCAGGACGAGACCGGCACGAGCGTCTTGAGGGCGCGGCCATAAAGCGCCTTGGCGCGTTCCAGGCAGGCCGGCGTGTAACCGCCAATCACCTTGGGAATGATTTCCACCTTGCTCGCGGCGTTGCCCGGGTCTTCCCGCTCCGGCGAAAAAGCCAGGTGAAAATCCGTCCCGGCCTTCAGCTTCGAGCCGGCTTCCAGCACGGCGCGCAGATCCTCGTCGGTCGTGCCCGGGTAGGTCGTGGATTCCAGCACCACGAGGGTCCCCTTCTGGAGATGCGGCGCGAGGGCCTTGCCGGTGTCGAGGATGAACGAAATATCCGGTTCGCGGTTTTTGTTGAGCGGCGTGGGTACGCAAATGATGACCGCCTCGACATCGCGGACGCGGCCGAAATCGGCGGACGCCGCGAAAGTCCCGGCTTTGACCGCCTCCGCGATGGATTCCGGGGAAATGTGTTTGATGTAACTGCGGCCGCCGTTCAGCGCTTCCACCTTGGCCGGATCAATGTCCAGGCCCAGGACCGTGACGCCCGAGCGGGCGAATTGAAGCGACAGCGGCAGACCGACGTAACCCAATCCGATGACTGCGATTTTCATTGATGTATTTCTCCTTTTAACCGGTTTGTTTTAATAAATTGGAGGCAAAGTAATTCAAGGCTCCGTGCTCGCCGGCGCCAGCCGGAAAAACAAAATGATTTTTCGGACCGAGCGAGGCAATCGTTCCAGCGGAACCAGCGTGCAAAGCATTTTCAGGGAATGCCATCCCATGAGCACGGTGAGCGTGACGCCCAAAATCGCGGTGGCAAGGTGGGGAAGTAGATACCAACTGATAAACACCGATGCGATTGCGGGCGCAAAGGTTGCCGCCAGCCGCAGGTTTACCCCCGACCACCGGAACCCGCTCAACCGGCGGACGACCAGATAAATCCCGCTCCAATAGGCGACATAGAGGGCAAAGAAGGCGATGCCGACGCCCCGCAACCCAAAAAACGTCAGCCCGATCCAGGCGAGAGACACGGAAAGCGCATTGCTGATGAGTTCGCTCCAGAAATAGAGTTTTCGTTCACCTTTGGCGATCAGCAGGTAACCCATCGGCCAACTGGCTACGCGTAACAACATGCCCAGGCAAATCCAGCGGAGAATTTCCACGGCGGGCCAGAAGGCGGCCGCATAGAAAACCTGGATCACCAACGGGGCGACCGTGAGAGTCGCGATCACGCCCGGACCGGCAAAGAGCAATCCCACCTCAACCTGCTCGTTCACCAGGCGATTGCATTCCGGATTGTCCCTGGCCACAGCGGTTAAGCGCGGGTAAAAGTCCGTCCCCATCGCCCCGAGGATGAACGTGACGTAATAACCGCCTAACGTCCAGGCGGACGAATAAAACCCGGCTCCCTGTAAACCGAACCGGTGCAGGATGAGGACATTCACCAGGTAGGTGGAACCCATGGCCATCAAACCGCTCGACATGAAGACCACCCCGAGCCGGACCAGGCTGGAGGCTTCGTCTTTGACCTGGCGCGGGTTCATTGACACACGTTCGACCTGGACTTTTCGCGCATACCACCACGACATCAGAACCGCCATCACCGCCACGCACACCAGGGCAGGCACCACGCCTTTTTCCGCTGCGCCCTGCCGATAAAAAAAATAAACGATGAGAATGCTGAGCACGGTGCCATAAAACGCGCCCAGCACATTCATGCGGGCCAAATCGCCAATCCGGCGCATACCCTGGACCAGCGCAGCCTGCCCCTGGGAGACATCTCCACAAAACACCGCCAGCGACAACAACGCCACCGCCCCGATGTGTTCCGCGTCGCCAAACGTCAACCATGATACCGGTCGGCTCAGGCCGAAGAGGAGCAGCGCCCCCAGAGTTCCGGAACAAAGCGCCACCCACCGCAACGTGGTGACCGTCCGGGCGATGCGTTGGGCATCGCCGGTGCCGACCGCTTCAGCAATCTGGCGCACTCCGCTGCTGTTGATGCCCAGGCCGGCAACGCTCGACGTCAATTGGGTGATCAACGTGTAAACGTTCATCAACCCAAAGCCCGATGGCCCAAGGATCAAAGCCATGGCCTTGGTCCGGACAGCGCCGAGGCCAAGATTGATCACCGAAGACCCGCCAATCAGGGCGGAAGACTTCAGGATTTGTCCGTAGGAATGTTTCCGTGTTTCGCTCACGCTGCTATTTTCCCCCTTGATCCAAGTGCCCGCCAGAACCGCCATTTTGATTTCGGATAATTAGAGCGCCAGACTGGCCGACTCAGCCACGAGGCCGGCTTGTTCCCGGGAAAGGTGCGGCCCCATCGGCAGGCTCAGCACCGTGTCCGCCATGGTTTCCGCGACTGGAAAAGCGCCGCGCTTCCAACCGGCATCCGCATAAGCGCCGGAGAGATGCGGCGGCACGGGATAATGAATCAAGGTGCCGATGCCCGCGGCGGTCAGTTTTTGCTGCCATTCATCACGCCGGGGATGGCGGACCACGAACAGATGCCATACCGGCTCCGCCCAGGAAGGAACGAACGGCTGGCCGAGTCCGGATGCACCGGACAATCCCGCCAGGTATTGCCCGGCCACTTCGCGGCGGCGTCCATTCCATTCATCCAGTTTCGCCAGTTTCACGCGCAGAAAAGCGGCCTGTAATTCATCCAGGCGCGAGTTGTATCCCTTGACCTCGTTGTAATATTTCTTTTTCGACCCGTAATTGCGCAACGTGCGCACGCGGTCCGCCAGGCCCGCATCATTGGTGGTGACCGCGCCGGCATCGCCAAACGCACCCAGGTTTTTGCCCGGATAAAAACTGTGGCCGGCCGCATCGCCCAGCGAGCCGGTCCGGCGGCCCTTGTAACGGGCGCCCTGGGCCTGGGCATTGTCCTCAAGGACCTTCAGGCCGTGTTTGCGGGCTATTTCCATGATGGGGTCCATGTCCGCCGGCTGCCCGTAAAGATGCACCGGCATGATGGCTTTGGTTTTCCGCGTGATCGCCGCTGTGAGCCGGGCGGGGTCCAGGTTGAATGTCCGCGGGTCCGGTTCGACCGGCACCGGGATGGCGCCGGTGTAGGAAACGGCCAACCAGGTGGCGATGTAAGTATTGGACGGCACGATAACCTCGTCGCCCGGCCCGATGTCCCAGGCGCGCAGGACCAGATGCAGCGCTTCCAGGCCGTTACCGACTCCGATGCAATGTTGCGAAGCGCAATAACCTGCGAATTCCCGTTCAAAGGCCTCCACCTCCTGTCCGAGGATGTACCAGGCCGAGCGCATGAAGCGGAAATACGCCTCGTCCAGCCCGGACTTGAGTTCCTCGTAAGGAGCAACGAAATCGAGAAAAGGCACCTTCACGCGTCGGCGCCCCCCATGGTGCGGAGATATTCGCGATAATCGCGGAAATAATCCTTTTCATCGTAGGGTTCCGAGGCGAGCGCCAGGCACACTGAGCCGGAGGAAAAATTGTCGATTTCCCGCCAGACCATTGGCGGCAGGTGCAACCCATAGTAGGAGCGGTTCAGGTGGAACCGTTGTTTCTCCTTCCCATCATAAACCACCACGTCGAAGCTCCCGGACATGGCGATGAGAAACTGGTGGCATTTTTTCAGCGCATGCCCGGCGCGGTCGGCGCCGCCCGGCACATCGTACAGGTAGAACACCCGCTGGATGGCAAACGGGATGTGTCGGTTGTTTTCGAGGAAGGTCAGGTTGCCGCGCGGATCTGCGATCTTCGGCAACTCCACAATTTTGCAATCAATCAAGGACATGGTTTGGGTTTTTAGATGTGTTCGGGTTACCCGTGATGCGCGCCGGCTTGGCGGCGCAGGACGGCTTCGAGTTTGATATAATTTTCCGTGGCAATCAGATAAAAGTCATGGGCATGGCAACGGCCCTTTTCGAAATCGAATTACCGCTTGTCTTTGTAACGTTCCTCGATGAGCCAGGCGAATAAAAAAATCCGGGGCCATCGGGCCGCGCCAGCAAGGGCGGCATCGGGCCGGAGTCAGCGGACGGCGGGGCGCTGATCCGAAGTTGCAGTTTGGCCATAATGATATCGGGTTGCTTCTAATGACTGTGGATTTGATTCGAGAACACGGGCGCCGTTGCCTCGCGGGCATGGGAACTTCCCGCGGTCCGGTTAAATTTTGGTTTCTTCCCAGGGCTGCCGTTTGCCTCGTTGCGTATTGTCCCACTCCAATATCTGTTTTCCGGCCACGTGGGCCAAAGGCAGGGTCCGGTCCCGACGTTTCCTCCATTCTTCGGCCGTAAAAACGAATTCCACCTTCTCCACGGGTTTGCCGGCAATCACTTGCGTTGAGGCGACTTTTCCAACTTCTATGAATCCGGACCGGCGGTGGATGGAAAGGACCTCCTGGTTGGTGGCCACCACCCAGGACCGTAACTCGTGCAACCCCATGCTTCCGAAGGCCAGGTCGGCCGACAATACCGCGCTGGGCACCCCCGCCATCACCTCCGGCCGCATGATGTGCCGTCCCCGCTCCGCGTTGGTCCCCTTCACGTTGTAAATGCCGTGGGTACCCAACGGGATTCCCCCCGTACTCTCGACAATCCAGTAATAGTCACCCTCCCGTTCAAAATAGGCCTTCAGCCAGGTCTGCTGGGCGGTGACATTCGCGGCTGAATCGCCGACATTTCCCCTGACATAGTCGAGATTCCTGAGCCACACGATGAACCTGGCGTCCTCGACGCGAACCGGGCGCAATCGCAGATTAAAACCTTCCAGATGGATATCGTGACGCATTGATTTCAGCCGTTCATTTTTCCGCCGGTCCGTTCATACCTGGATGACGATGTCCTGCCGGTAATGCAGCGTAATCCGCCGCACGCCCACAATCCGGGAGGCGATTTCCCTGACCTTTTCGATCAAAATGAGACCCAAACCCAGGCCGGCGTAGCGGCCTTGCAGGGCATAGTTCGGATGCACCGCAACGTGCATGACCGCAATATCGGTCGGAGACGTCCGGATGAAAACCACGACGCCCACCGGGTCGCCAACCCGCCGGTCGCGGTCGAAAACAAAAAGCGTTTGCGCCTCGACGTTGCCGACCCGGATGGAAATGGCGTCGGCGGTTTCCTCGATCCGGGGATGGCCGAACTTGCTCAAGGAATTGACGATACCTTCCCGCACCCGATACTGGGCGGGATTGAAAAAAAACAATTCTTCCAGCGCCGGGCGGGCGTCCTTCATGACTCTCGACGAAAAAACGAGTTTCAAGAATTGTTCTTCTCCTGGGGCGGCGAGGCCGCGATGCGGGCCCGCATTTCGTTCTCTCTCGCAGTCGCCTCGCCAGCCATCGGCGAACAGATCGTCCGGCCGCCGTCCACGACCAGTTCCTGGCCGGTGATCCAGCGGGCGCGATCCGAGGTCAAAAATTCCACCGCATCCGCCACGTCGTCCGGGCGGCCAAAGCCGAGCGGGTAAAATCCCAGAAAGTTCGGGTTTTCAAAATACTGCCGGGTCATTTCGGTTTCGATGATACCCGGCAAGATGGAATTGACGCGCACGTCGGGAGCCAGTTCCACGGCCAGCGAAACGGACATGGCGTTGACGGCTCCCTTGGTCGCGCCATAGATGCCGAGGCCGGTGCCGCCCAACCGGCCCGAGATGCTCGAGATAAACGTGATGCTTCGCAGCGCGCCCTGGTTGATGCTCTTGCGCGTCAGCGGCTGGATTATTTCCATGGCGGAAAACACGTTGACATTGAATATTTGCCGCACAAATTCCATTTCCACGCCGCGCGCAAGTTGAAACCCCGTGAATCCCGCCGAATGGACATAATGCTCAATGCCAATCCCCTTCGTCTTCAGCAAATCCGTCAAATCCTGTGCGATGCCAGTGACCTGGTTCAAATCCCGCGGCCATAAAATATGCCGTTCCGGCGTCGCGCATCGGCTGCGCACGGACTCGAGCCGCTCCACGTCCCTGCCGGCAAGAATGAGCCGGCGGGAAGGCGCAAGCTTCCACGCAATGCTTTTGCCAAACCCCGAGGAAGCACCAGTGATTAGAGTGTAGGTTTCCATTTCTTCACAAAGTCATCGGCGGTGGTCGCAAAACTTGAATGGGCCGGGATACTCAATGTTTGAACCGGGTCGTCCGGTTATTTCACCGGGAGCAGGGTTTTACCCGCCAATCGGCCTCCGTCCACAACCAGCTCATGGCCCGAAATCCAGCGGGCACGGTCGGACATCAGGAATTCCACGGCATCCGCCACGTCGTCCGTCCGGCCCAAACCCAAAGGATGCATCGACTTGATGGAAGCGACAAATTCAGGCTTGGTGAATTCCTCGCGATTCATTCCCGACTCGATGTAGCTGGGCAGCACGGCGTTCACCCGGACGGTCGGAGCCAATTCGACGGTCAACGCCAGGCACAACCCATTCACGGCGCCTTTGCTGGCTGCATAGACGTATTGGCCGGCGGCACCGACCCGGGTTCCGACGGAGGAGATGATCGTAATGGTCCGTAGCGCCCCGCTATTCGATTTTTTTTGGGTCAATGTCCGGATCAGTTCAATGGCCGAGAACAGATTGACGTTGAAAACCCGCTCGACGAAAGCCATGTCATGGGCGCGCGCGGACTGGAGACCAAAAATCCCGGCCGAATGGATGAAATGCTCGATGCAGGCGTTCTCCTTTGCCAGAAAGGCGGCGAATTCCGTGCCGACGCCATCGGGCCGGCTCAGGTCCCGCGCCCACAACAGGTGTCCGGGCGTCGCACAAGCGCTGCGCGCGGCGTCGAGTTTCTCCGGGTCAACATCGGACAGGACGAGGCGTCGCGCGGGGGACAATTTCCCGGCGATGCTCCGGCCAAAGCCGGAGGCGGCCCCGGTGATCAATGTGTATGCCTCGCGCATGGTTGCCGTTCAGGTCGCCTGGTAGTCCACCAGTTTGCAAAAGTCAAGCGGCCCCAGGTCCAGCACCGCCGAAATCCACGTCAGCCCCACGCCAAAACCCGAGAGACAGACGCGGTGGGTCCCGGCCAGCATCGATTCGGCGGCGTTCAACGTGATATTCAGCGGGATCGTGGTCGAGCTACAATTACCGTAAAGACTGACCAC
>Ga0265338_10000390_pt1 | contig 78634 bp, 61 predicted proteins | sample 42126metaG_FD_193579 | JGI IMG/M metagenome (GOLD analysis project Ga0265338, IMG submission 193579) | Rhizosphere microbial communities from Carex aquatilis grown in University of Washington, Seatle, WA, United States - 4-21-26 metaG | ecosystem: Host-associated > Plants > Roots > Rhizosphere...
ATTATGCCGCGCTGGCCAGCGTCTGGCTGGGCAAGAAAGCGGCCAAGGTGGATTTCGACAAAATCTTCCGATTCGCACCCAAGTTGAACGCACACCAGCTCAAGGCGGCGTGCCACTGGCTGGCTAAGCATCCGTCTCTGGGCACGGAGGCATTCATTGAGTATTTGCGTTCGCAGCGGTTGGCAAGCAACGTGGACTTGGAGGAGGTGCAGGCGGTTGACTTACGCGATCTCAAGGGTGTGGATGACGTTCTGCGGAGTCTCGAAATAAATATCGTGCTGCCCTTGGAAAACGACGCGCTGGCAAATCAGTTCAAGTTGCGGTCGAAACGCGGGGTAATGCTCTACGGTCCGCCCGGAACGGGCAAAACAACGGTCGGCCGCGCGCTGGCGCATCGGTTGAAGGGAAAATTTTTCCTGATAGATGGGACGTTCATTGCAGGCACGAACAGTTTCTACCAACGGATTCAGCACGTATTCGAAGCGGCCAAGGACAACGCGCCGTCAGTCATCTTCATTGATGATGCTGACGCGATCTTCGAGGACGGCGAGGAACGTGGGCTGTACAGGTATTTGCTGACCATGCTGGATGGCCTGGAAAGCGAGAGCGCCGGACGGATTTGCGTGATGATGACGGCCATGGACGTCGGAAATTTGCCGGCGGCGCTGACGCGGTCGGGGAGGGTCGAGTTGTGGCTGGAAATGAAATTGCCCGATGCCGAAGCACGCACGGTGATTCTGACGCAACGCATCGCGGAGTTGCCGGAGGAATTGCGCAAGGTGGAAATGGCATCATTGGTGTCGGCGACGGAAGATTTCACCGGGGCTGACCTCAAGCGGCTGATCGACGATGGCAACGCCATTTATGCGTATGACAAATCCAAGCAACTCGACCTGAAGGCGACGACGGAATATTTCCTCAAGGCGGTGGAGGGCGTCCGAGAGAACAAGCAACGTTTCGCCAAAGCCGAAGCGCAGGCAGCAATGAAGCCCAAATTGCCTATGGCGGGTTTTAGCAGTTTCGTAATGAGCCGGATGTCCAAAATGGGGGGCGATGACGAGTGACATTTTTGTCACTGGTTCAGTAACTACCATTCCACTGAGATGAACGCCAAAAACTTTCTCCGTCTCGGCGTGCCGCTGGGTGAAGCCACCCGACGCGCAACGGATTTTGTTGCCAAATACATCCTCGGCGGCGGTGACAAATCGCGGTTGCGCGAGGAAGTCGCGGCCATCGTCGCCAATCCGTCGGCGTTCGTTGATGACACCCTTCGCGCCGAGTTCGCAAGAGCGTTGCTCAAGGCCCCGCCATCGCCGCGTGCCGAGCCGGTGAAATATCGGCAGTGGGGCGAACATCTCGAACATGACGCGGTGATGCAGATGGAGAAGGCATGCCTGTTGCCGGTATCGGTCGCCGGTGCGCTCATGCCGGATGCGCACGTCGGTTACGGCCTGCCCATCGGCGGTGTGCTGGCCACGGACAACGTGGTGATTCCTTATGCCGTCGGCGTGGACATCGCGTGTCGCATGAAAATGACCGTGCTGGACATCCCGGTGCGAGACCTGGAACAAAAGCAGGACCGGCTCGCGCGCGCCATCGAGGCAGAAACGCGCTTCGGCGTCGGTGCGAGATTCAAGGATCGCCGCGCGCATGACGTGCTGGATGCGGATTGGTCGGTCAGCCCGATCACGAAACAAAACAAGGACCGCGCGTGGTCACAACTCGGCACCAGCGGGAGCGGAAACCATTTCGTGGAGTTTGGCCTGTTCACGGCCCATTCGAAGATCAACGACCTTGAAGCAGGCACTTACGTGGCGTTGCTGTCGCACAGCGGCAGTCGCGGCACGGGCGCGGCGGTGTGCGATCATTACAGCAAGATTGCATTCAGCCAGTTTCCTGATCTGCCGAGCGAGTTGAAACGTCTCGCGTGGCTATCCCTGGATTCGCAAGAAGGCCAAGAATACTGGGTGGCGATGGAGTTGATGGGACAATATGCCGCGGCGAACCATGCGTGCATCCACCACCACATCGCCGAAAATCTCGGCGCGCAGGTGTTGCTCGATCTGGAGAACCACCACAACTTCGCGTGGAAGGAACGACACGTCATTGAAGGCGTCGAGCGCGAGGTCATTGTGCATCGCAAGGGCGCAACGCCGGCGGGCACGGGCGTGTTAGGAATCATTCCGGGTTCGATGGCGACGCCGGCTTTCGTTGTGAGCGGCAAAGGCAACGCGGAATCGTTGAATTCGGCATCTCACGGCGCAGGCCGGGCGATGAGCCGCAAGGCTGCCAACGAAAAGTTCAATTGGAAGGAGGTGAACCGGTTCCTCCGCGAGCGTGGCGTGACCTTGATATCCGCCGGCCTCGACGAAGTGCCGATGGCCTACAAAAACATCCGCGAAGTCATGGCGGCACAGAGCGATCTGGTGACGGTGCTGGGCCAGTTCGATCCCAAGCTGGTTAAGATGGCGCCGAGCGGCGAACGCCCGGAAGATTAACGCCATAAATTTTCAGAACACCCCTGCCAGCAGGGATCGAAGGACGAGATCCTTTAAAGCCCTTTCCAAAAAGATGTTGACAATAACAGTATATTTGTTATTTTCTGAAGTGACAGAAATTGAAGAAATATGAATGCGCTCACACCGGTCCAACAAAAGTTCATCCTCCACTGGGGAGAGATGGGAACGCGCTGGGGCATCAATCGCACTGTGGCCCAAGTCCATGCGCTGCTGTTCATTTCTCCCCGACCGCTGAACGCCGACGACATCGTCGAGACGCTGGCGGTGGCCCGTTCCAACGTGAGCACCAGCCTCAAGGAACTGCAAGGCTGGGGGATCGTGAAGATGGTCCACATCCTGGGAGACAAACGCGATCATTTCGAATCGATGAAGGACGTGTGGGAAATGTTCCGGGTGGTTCTCAACGAGCGCAAACGTCGTGAAATCGACCCCTCGATGCAGATGCTCAATGAGTGCATTGCGGAAAGTGAACAGGCCAAACCCATCGACACCTATACGCAGCAGCGCTTGTGTGACCTGCGTGAATTCTTTGAAACGACATCCGCCTGGTATGTCCAAATCCGCCAATGGCCAACCAGCGCCATCGTTAAATTTGTAAAATTGGGAGACAAGGTATTGAAGTTATTGAAATTCGGGGGCTAAGGTCCCTTTTTTTAACTTTGACTTTCTGTGCATACTGAAATTACAGAACATGTGAACATTGAGGGCTGGGTTCTCTATGACGGGGATTGCCGCTTCTGTGTGCGCCTCGCCCGTTCCTTCCGGCCCTGCCTGGCAGGCCGGCATTTCGAACTCATGCCATTGCAAACACCCTGGGTTCGCGCCCGACTTGGCTTGTTGGATTCAGGCCTGCTCGACGAGATGGGCCTGCTATTGCCTGATGGAAAGGTCTTCGGTGGCGTGGATGCCCTGCTCGAAATCAGTCGGCATTACTGGTGGACCTGGCCGCTCCGTCAGCTGGCCCGCGTTCCGGGTATCAAAAATTTGCTTCGGCTGGGCTACCAATGGATTGCGCGCCATCGTGGATGCACTGGCGGAGCGTGTGTGGTCGCAAGCGCGGCTGGCGACAAAAGCGCCAACCCTCAAGGTTTCCCGATCATTCCGATTCTCCCCTTGCTGGTGTTGCCTTTGCTCGCGCTCAGTTTCCGGGCCCGGCTTGCTCCTTGGGAGTTCATGTGGGCGATGGCGTTTGCCCTTTACGCCGGGTGCAAATGGCTGACGCTCCGTGAAGCCGCAACGCGAGGTCCGAAGCCGGGAGTGCTCCGCTCACTCGGATACTTGCTGGCATGGCCCGGAATGGATGCGGCTGACTTTCTCGATACGGGAAAGTTTCCGGTAAAACCACGAATCAGTGAATGGACGATCGCCGTGGCCAAGATCCTTTTTGGCGCGATTTTACTTTGGGGCATAACCCGGATGGAACTGGGTGACCACCCGATGATTGCCGGATGGACGGGAATGGTCGGTGCGATATTCGTTCTCCATTTTGGGCTATTTCACATAATGGCCCTCGTTTGGCGGCAAGCTGGTGTGAAGGCGGCTCCTTTGATGGACAAACCGGTCCTGGCGCATTCACTCTCGGAATTCTGGGGCCGGCGGTGGAACACGGCGTTCAACGGACTCGCGTTTCGATTCACTTTCCGCCCATTCCTACGGTTGACCGGTCCGACCATGGCATTGTTGCTGGCATTTGGCTTGTCGGGCCTGATTCATGAGCTGGTGATTTCGGTGCCGGCGCGTGGAGGTTACGGTTTGCCCACCGCCTATTTCCTGACTCAAGGTTTGGGAGTGCTTGCAGAACGCAGCCGGCCCGGCCGCTGGCTGGGCTTGGGTCACGGGGCGCGTGGCTGGCTCTTTACCTTGCTCGTTACCGCTGGCCCGGCCTTCTGGCTCTTTCATCCGCCATTCATAAATAAAGTGATATTGCCGATGTTCAAAGCCATCGGCGCAACCTGAAAGGAAATATGAAAACACCAGACTTGACCTTGATGCTTCAAATCGCTGCCCTGCTTCACCTCGGTCTGATGTGCGCCGGGGCCCTTATGCCGCGGGCGGTCAACCTTCGCGCGCAACTTGTCCCATTGCCGACATTTATCCGGCGGCTGTTTTGGGTATATTACACTTTCATCGGGTTTTCGCTCGTCAGTTTCGGGCTGATCACTTTCATATTCGCCGGAACACTGGCAGAAGGGAGCGGACTGGCACGCGCGCTGTGCGCCTTCCTGGCCCTGTTTTGGACAATACGCCTGATTGCCGCCACTTTCGTCTTCGATGTCCGGCCCTATTTGACGAACAACCTCTGGCGGCTGGGTTACCACGCGACCAATATCGTCTTCGCCTACCTGCCCATCGTCTATGCATGGGCAGCACTGAAAGGAGGAACGCCGTGAATGCCGTTCTCCTATCGCGCCTGAGTCTTTGGGTGCACAGAAAAGCCTCGACTGTAACCCGTCAGCTCCCGGCGCAGCCCAAGCCGGAACAACACGCCGCGATGAAGGCAAAGCGGTGTGCACCCAGAACAATTGCATTCTTCAATTTGCCATGATGAGCTTATGAAATTTGGTATTCCAGCGATGCATGGGATCATAGAACGGCGAATGCTCGTGAATTTTCATGTCCGGCCCGACGCCGTGCGTCCTCTATTGCCGTCATTTTTCCGCCCGAAACTGGTGGATGGATGGGCGATGGCCGGCATTTGCCTCATCCGCTTGAAGGATATGCGGCCACGCGGCCTGCCACCAGCCTGTGGCCTGACTTCAGAAAATGCGGCGCATCGCATTGCGGTTGAGTGGGACGAGGCTGGCACAACCCGTGAAGGCGTTTTTATCCCGCGCCGTGACACATCGTCAAGGCTTCAAGCTTTTGCGGGTGGCCGGTTTTTCCCCGGAGTTCATCATGCGGCTAAATTTAAGGTCAACGAGCAAGATGGAGCCATTCAATTGGAAATGCGCTCGCGCGACCGCACGACGGCGATAAAGGTAAATGCGGGCCTTGCCTCCCGGCTTCCCGCAACCTCCATGTTCGCATCGCTGGCGGACGCTTCTGACTTTTTCGCTCGCGGCTCAGTCGGTTACTCGGCCACGGAGAACCCGGCCTGTTGCGACGGACTGGAACTCCACACTGCACGCTGGGAAGTCGAACCGCTGACGGTGGACCTCGTAAAATCCAGTTTCTTCGACGATGAAAGCCGGTTTCCAAATGGCGCAGCCCGTTTCGATTGCGCGCTGCTGATGCGTAACCTCCAGCACGAATGGCGCGCGTTACCGAGCCTTGAAAGGCAGTTATGAAACGAATCATTCTCGCTGGTGGATCGGGTTTTCTGGGTCGTGCGCTGGGCGCGCACTTCCAAAAGTCCGGTTATGAAATTGTGGTCCTCACCCGGGCCCCGAAGCCCGGGCCAGGCGGCATTTGTCAAATCGCTTGGGACGCCCGTACTCGTGGTAACTGGGCAATGGAGTTGGAGGGCGCGACGGCAGTGATCAATCTGGCTGGACGCTCAGTCAATTGTCGTTACCACGAACGCAACCGGCAGCAGATTTTGGATTCGCGCGTTCAATCGACGCAGGTCATTGGCGAGGTCATCTCAAAATGCAAGATGCCGCCACCGGTCTGGCTGAATGCCAGCACCGCCACCATCTACAAGCACACTTATGGTCCACCCTGGGACGAATCCGGGGAGATTGGCGGGACATTCGAAGCAAAGGATGAGTTTTCCGTTGAAGTCGCGACTGCTTGGGAACGTGCGTTGAATCAGGCGCCGACGCCGGGAACGCGAAAGGTTGCCCTGCGCGCTTCGATGGTTCTGGGAACCGATAAGAACAGTGTCTTCCCGGTGCTGCGCAGGCTCGCGCGCATTGGTCTTGGCGGCAAAATGGCTGATGGCCGTCAGTTTGTTTCCTGGGTTCATCAGGTAGATTTTTGCCGGGCCGTCGAGTGGCTGATCACTCACAATGAGATCAGCGGGCCGGTCAACGTCTGCGCGCCCAATCCAGTCACAAACGCAGAAATGATGAAGTTGTTCCGCGATGTTTGTCGAAGACCATTCGGTCTGCCGGCCGCACGGTGGATGCTGGAAATCGGCGCCATTTTCCTCAGGACCGAAACTGAGCTGATCATCAAGAGCCGCCGGGTGGTTCCCCGACGGCTGATGGAATCGGGATTTGAATTTCAATTTCCATTCCTGTGTGGAGCGCTGGAGGTGCTGCAGGAGAAACCCCGAAAATGAATGAGCTGCGAAACCTCCAACCGGGAAGACGTTCGTTTCACCCACGCACCAAGTGCGCTTGGCCGGCAAAGAATCCTGTCGCGTCCGGGTGAACCGTTATTTTTTGCCGCCTGGGAGCGTGTGCTAATGATCCACTTTCAAGTTGATGCAGCAGCCTTACAACGCGATGTGCCTTTTCCCTTGGATTTGCTGAACGGACGGGCATTTGTGAGCCTCGTCATGTTCACGATGCGAGGGCTGAGGCCACGCCGGGGCGGGAGGTTGGCTGCCTGGCTGTTTCGGCCAATCGCCACGCACGATTTTCTTAATGTCCGGACCTACGTGCGGCAAGGCGGCGAACCGGGGATTCATTTTCTCGCCGAATGGTTGTCCAATCGACTGGCCGTGAAGCTGGGCCCCAGAGCCTTCGGTTTGCCGTATCGCCACGGTGACATTGCATACGACCATGACTGGCGCAACGGTGTTGTCCGGGGCAGAGTTGGGAACAGCGGCAATGAACTGGCGTATCACGCCGAACTTCGCCACCCGGTTTCATTCCGGCCATGTGAGGAGGACTCACTCACAGAATGGCTCATGGAACGATACACCGCCTTCAATTCGGCTGGGGGTCGCAGACGATTCTTTCGAGTGTGGCATCCTCCCTGGCTAAAGTGTAACGTGGAAGCGACGATTGAGAAGGACTCGTTGCTCGCTCGAATCTGGCCATGGTTTACCAGGGGGCATTTGGTGGGCGCGAATTTTTCTCCCGGACTTGCCGACGTTTGGATGGGAAGACCGCACTCATTAAAATTCTGATCATGGGAAGCCAACTGAAACGTGGAGCAACATTTGAGAGCAACCTCATGTGCCAAAGAAAAGCTTGACGGAGGATATGTTAGTGTAATATAAACACTAACAAATGAAAGCGATGCTGCCAAATCATGGATGCGCCGGGGCGCTGCTCACCGACCTGTACCAACTGACCATGGCTTACGGCTATTGGAAGGCGGGCAAGGCCGATCAGGAAGCTGGGTTTGAATTGTTCTTCCGCAAACCACCCTTCCAATGCGGCTTCACTGTGGCGGCCGGGCTGGCTCCGGCCGTTGATTTCCTTGGCGCATTCTGTTTCACGGACGACGACACTGCGTTTCTCGGCACGCTTCGCGGCAACGACAACCAACCCTTATTTGAAGGCAAGTTCTTGGATTTTCTCAAAGCGTTGCGGTTTACCTGCGATGTCCATGCGATCCCGGAAGGGACGGTCGTGTTTCCCCAGGAACCATTGTTGCGCATCCAGGGGCCGATTCTCCAGTGTCAGTTGCTCGAAACTGCCATGTTGAACCTCATTAATTTCCAATCGCTGGTGGCAACAAAAGCGGCGAGGGTTTGCCTCGCGGCACAGGGCGAGTCGGTGCTGGAATTTGGTCTGCGCCGGGCACAGGGAGTGGATGGTGCGCTGGCAGCCAGCCGGGCGGCGTTTATCGGAGGTTGTGACGCGACTTCGAATGTTCTCGCCGGAAAGCTCTATGGGATTCCGGTGCGCGGCACGCATGCCCATAGCTGGGTGATGTCTTTCGACGATGAGCGTGAAGCCTTTCGGACCTATGCCGAAGCGATGCCGAATAATTGCGTATTTCTGGTCGATACTTACGATACGCTGGAAGGTGTCCGGCGTGCGGTTGAGATCGGGCGCTGGCTGCGCGAACAGGGCCACGAAATGACCGGCATCCGGTTGGATTCCGGCGACCTGGCCTGGTTGAGCATCGAGGCGAGAAAAATCCTGGACGCAGGTGGGTTCCCGAAAGCGGTCATCGTTGCGAGCAACGACCTGGATGAACACATCATCGCCAGCCTCAAAGATCAGGGAGCAAAGATCAACGTCTGGGGCGTGGGAACCAAACTGGTGACGGCCTACGACCAACCGGCTTTGGGCGGCGTTTACAAACTGGGTGCGATTCGCGGCAAAGACGGGCGCTGGAACTACAAGGTGAAGTTGAGTGAACAAACCGCCAAAATTTCCAATCCCGGCATCCATCAGGTGAGGCGATTCCGTTCGGACAAGGAATTCGTCGCCGATGGAATCTATGATGTGGAACGCGGTGCGCCGGAAAACTTCACCGTGGTTGACCCGCTGGATACCACCCGCCGCAAGCATCTGGGGCCGGGAACCGCATTTGAAGATTTGCTCGTGCCGATTTTCAAGAAGGGGCAGCAGGTCTATAAATTGCCGGCGCTCACTGAAATTCGCCAACGAGCGCAGTCGCAGCTTGCCATGTTTCACTCTGGTGTGAAACGATTCGTCAATCCGCATCAATACCCGGTGGGATTGGAGTTGGGATTGCATGATCTGAAGACCGAGCTCATTCTCCATGCCCGGGGTGAAAAATGACGATGAAGCTTTTGCACGCAGCCGCAGCGGTTTTGAATCAAACGCCGCTCGATTGGATTCATAACGCGAAGAACATTCGTCAAACGATTGAATCCGCGCGCGAGCTGGGTGTGTCGGTGCTGTGCCTGCCGGAGTTGTGCATCACCGGTTATGGATGTGAGGACGCATTTCTGGCGGCCAACACCCATCAACGGGCGTGGAGATCTCTCCATGAACTTCTGCCGCGCACACGCGGCATGGTGGTGTCATTCGGTTTGCCGGTGCTCCATCAGAATGGGTTGTTCAATTGTGCGGCGCTGGCAGTGAACGGCAAATTGGCCGGCCTGGTGGCAAAACGATTTCTGGCGGGTGACGGCATTCATTACGAACCGCGCTGGTTTAAACCATGGCCGGCTGGCGTGCGCGACCAATTCATCACACCCGACGGAACTGCAATACCCATCGGCGACGTTCATTTCGACGTCGGCAGCGTCCAGATCGGGTTTGAAATCTGTGAGGACGCCTGGGTGGCAAATCGACCGGGAGCGACGCTGGCCTTGCATGGCATTGATCTGATTTTGAATCCCAGCGCCAGCCATTTTGCGTTTGGCAAATTGGAGGTGCGCAAACGCTTCGTGCTTGAAGGTTCGCGTGCCTTCGGAGTCAGCTACGTTTATGCAAACCTGCTTGGCAACGAAGCCGGCCGTGCGATTTATGACGGCGGTGCGCTCATTGCCTCCGGCGGAAAACTGATTGCCGCCGGTCCGCGCTTCAGCTTCGCCGATTTCAAGGTCACCAGCGCAGTGATAGACGTGGACGCCACACGGATGAGCCAGGCGCGAACGGCCAGTTTCAGGCCGGACCTGGCCAGCGAGAATAAATTGCGGGTCAGCGCGGCATTCAAATGGCCTGCCGTGAGACCGGAGCAAAAAGCAAAGTCAAAGATCGCGCCGCCGGCCTGGGAAAACAGCCCCGCTTTGAAGGAGGAAGAATTTCTGCGGGCGGAAGCACTGGCACTCTTTGATTACCTGCGCAAAAGTCATTCGCACGGATTCGTCGTTTCGTTAAGCGGCGGGGCTGATTCGGCAGCGGTATCCTGCCTGGTATCGCTTTCGCTGGAAATGGCATTGGCGGAACTGGGTGCAGCCGCCGTCCGGACCAAGCTGGCCCACATCCGGGAATTGCCGAAGCGGCTCACATCAAAGTCTCTGACAACGGCTTTGCTTACAACCGCCTATCAAGCCACAGCCAACAGCGGCGAGACCACCCGTTCGGCAGCCAGTGCAGTGGCCAAAGCAAATGGGGCAAAACACCTGGAGCTGAACGTGGAGGACATTCATCAGGGTTATCTGGCTGCGATTGAAACTGCGCTCGGTCGGAAGTTGGACTGGCGGCGGGATGATCTCGCGCTCCAAAACATCCAGGCTCGCGTTCGTTCGCCGGGAATCTGGCTGCTGGCGAATTTGAACAATGCGCTCCTGCTTTCCACCAGCAATCGCAGTGAGGCGGCGGTAGGATATGCCACCATGGACGGTGACACCAGTGGCGGATTAAGTCCCATTGCCGGCATCGACAAGGCATTCCTGCGCCAGTGGCTGAGATGGCTGGAGACAAAAGGATCCGAAGGCCTGCCTCCCATTCCCGCCCTCGCCGCCGTGAATCGACAGGCGCCTACGGCAGAGCTGCGGCCGGCTGCCCGTCACCAAACGGATGAAGACGACCTCATGCCTTATGAGATCCTGGATGCCATCGAACGTGCAGCCATCCGCGATAAGAATTCACCGATTGAGGTTTTTGAACTGATGCGAGGCCAGTTTCCGAACAACACGCAACAACTCGGCGTCTGGGTGGAACGGTTTTTCAAACTCTGGTGCCGTAATCAGTGGAAGCGTGAGCGTTACGCGCCCTCATTCCACCTCGACGATGAGAATCTCGACCCGAAGTCCTGGTGCCGGTTTCCGATTTTGTCGGGCGGATTTGAAGTCGAACTGGCGGAATTGCGCAGGCACGTTGCCGATTTGGATTGAGGCGCCAGTTTTTGATTCTGCCGGCAATTTACCTTGTCAGAAAACGAAGCAACTTCTAGGTTCATTCCTGATTTCAGGAGCAGCCATGAGTTTAATCCAAATGACCATTGATGTCGCGTTGTTGGCGATTCTCGAGCTGAATTTCCGCCCGAGTGACCGGTTGGAGCCGTCTTGGAGGTAACCAATGCAGATTGATGAAGTTTACGTGGATTCGCAGGCGCCGAATGCTGCCGCAATCAAGAACGCGCGCGGAGTTGTCCTGAAGCGGAAATTGGTCGGATTATTCCGTTCTGCGGATGGCACGCTCTTGTTCGGTGACTGTAAAGGGAGCGGCGCGGACAACTACCGTCCGTCCGCGGATTTCGGGGATCCCGCCAAACCCGTCTATCGCTGCACTTGTCCCAGCCACCAGTTTCCCTGCAAACACTCGCTGGCCTTGCTCTACGCATACGCCCAGGGCGCGAAGTTTGTGGAAAAGGAAGTGCCAGCGGACATCACGGAAAAGCGCGCCAAGGTTCAACAACGTGTTGAAAAGAAAAAGGTGGAAGCCGACAAACCCCACAAGGTCAACACCAGCGCGCTGAAGAAGAAGATCCAAACTCAATTGGATGGAATTAATCTGCTGGAGTCATTGGTGAATGATCTGATGCGCTCCGGTTTGGGCACGCTGAACGCCAAGTCCGCCCGGCAGGTCGAGGAACAGGCCAAGCAGCTTGGCAATGCCTATTTGCCCGGAGCCCAGAATGCCTTGCACGCCCTGACCGGCTTGTTTTATCGCTCCCAGATCAGCTCAGAAGATGAACTGAAGGCGTCAGAGCGCGAGCGCATTTACAGCGCCGCCCTGGACCAGCTGAACCGGCTGCAATCGCTGTGCAAACAGGGACGCAAGTATTTGAACAGCCGGCTGGAGGATCCGGAACTCAAGCCCGAAACGGAAACCGACATCGCGGCATGGCTTGGTCATGCCTGGCAGCTGCGCGAACTCAAGGATGCCGGCCTGGTGCAGACCGGCGTTGAATTGATGCAACTGGCCTTCAATTCACACGACGACTGGACCCGCCGGGAATTTGTCGAGACCGGCATCTGGCTGAACCTGCAGACTGGCGCCGTGCAACTGACCCGCAATTATCGCCCGTATCACGCCGCCAGGCACATTCGCGAAGACGATTCATGTTTTCACATCATGGTCTGCGCGGAGCTTTGCGTTTATCCGGGCAATCTGAATCCGCGGGTACGCTGGGAAGCCAGCGAGCCGCGCCCTGCGGCCCAGGCGGACCATGTGCGGGCCCGGGAACTGGCGAGAACCGACTTGCGCGCGGTAATCAAAGACGTGAAGACGCAGTTGAAAACCCCGCTGGGCGACCGGCACCCATTCGCGCTGGTGAAATATCGTGCCTTGGGCCGCGCCGGCGAGGACATTATCATCGAAGACCAGACTGGCGAACGGCTCGTGTTGGCTGACGACGCTCACGATGGCGAGCCTATGACGTTGCCGTTGCTGGCGATGTTGCCCAAAGCAGTGCAGCACGATCAAGTCATGCTGATGCGCTTCCATCACGATCTCGATTCCCAACGGCTTCGAGCCAAACCCTTGAGCATCGTGACGGCGAGCGAAGTCATCCGGCTTACCTACTGACCCTTCAACCGCTTTCAAACCATGAGCCTTGTATTGATTCAGGAATCCGCGAAGGAAGTCCGCCGTCTCGCCATTGCCGGAAGCCCGCTGGCGGTGGGCGATTTCCGGCTGAAGAAACTCGTCGCGCCACTGGAACAAGCGGGTGCGAAAGTTCCCGTGTTCGCCCAGGTCGCCAAAGCCATCAGCGATCTGGTCAACGGCCAGGAAGCCGATTCGGCTGCGAATTTGCTGAATCTCAGCACGCTGCTCAACGCCATTCTCTACACGCAGGGCCAGTCAGGCGCGGACGGCGATTATCGCGAATTGGAAGCGTTTGCCACCAATTGCTCCAGCACCCGGACTTCCGCCCGGTTGCTCAAGCCGCTGGTGCAGGCGCTGACCACCACCGGCGGCGGACGCTTTGAGATCATCAAGTCGGCGTGCGATCGGGGCGCGTGTAATGATTTACGCCTGATCGATCCGGCCATCCAGGCACTGGGAGACATTTATCCCGAACTGGCCGACCTCGCGGCGAAAAAAATTCTTCCGGCTTACGGACCGGGCATTGTGTCGCGGCTCAAAGCCACACTGGATCTCAAAGGCAAGAAACCGGACGCGCGAAAGCTGGTCCTCATGCATCAACTGGAGCCAGCGGGCACCCTGGCACTGTGCAAGACCGCGCTCGAAGAGGGCTCGGTCGAAGTCAAAACTGCCGCGATCACCTGCCTGGGAAAACATGAGGACTGCCTGGCGCTCGTATTGGAGCAGACAAAGTCGAAGAACAAGGTGGTTCGAGAAGCCGCACTTGAGGCATTAGCTGTTCATGATCATCCAGACGTTACGGCAGTATTCACCAAGATGATTCTCGGCAAGGCCGCGGACTTGGTGCCAGGTTCGCTGCGTTTGGTCAGGAATCATCAGGTGTTCGCTCTCTTGCTGAGCGAAGCGCGCGATGCGCTGGGAAAGGCTTTCAAGAGCGAGGCTTCTTCCATTGTACGATTCATTCAATTGTTGGAATGCCTCCAAGTGCGAAAGGATACGCAGACGGAGGAGTTTCTGGTGGCCTGCATCGCTCAATCCGACAAACTTGGAAAAGTTAAGGCTACAAAGGAATGCGTTTTCGGCGGAGCGGACATCATTCGAGACCTGGCGAAACTTCTTTACGCAGTTGGATCGCCTCAATCCTTGAATGCCATCTTGGCCCACCGTGATAAAATATCTTCGGATTCATTTCCCCTGATCGTAGAAAGCGCCTTTCGAGTTTGGTCGGCAGACAAAGTGTACCAAGAGTTTGCGCCCCTTTTAGAACTGAAGAAGGGTGCGGACAAGCACAAGGGCGATGAGGTGGAGATCGCGATCATAAAAAGCCAGTCCATGGAAATAAGCACTTCCCGACGAATTGAATTGGATGCGCGTTGGCTGGATGCAGCCATTACAGCTGACAGGGAGCAGATCGTTTTGTGCCTGGCAAAGCCAGGTCACAAAGCCGCGGTCGCCTATATTTTGAAGTTGCTCGATACGGAGAATCGGCTCTCGGGTGGTTTTGCCAGCCTGTTCATCGAAACGCTGGTCCGCTGCCAATACCCGAAAGTTACCGAAGTCTTTCTGAGGCTGGTCGCCAAAAAAACCAAAGGGACGCCGATGCTAGACTGGCATATGCAGCAGTTGTTCGAAAGCGCCCGTCATCTGCCCGCGGCTGATTTGCCCAAGCTTGACGCCTTCGCCGCGAAGCTGGACGAGAAATTCGTGGATAAATATCTCGAAGCCCTTGCGCCACTACGCTCCGCCCCGCCAACCAACTAAAGCTCCACCACTATGCCAAAAGACAAGAAAGACGACCTCCGCCAGCCGGCGGAAATTCTGTTCGCTGAGGAACTGGACGCGCTGATTAAAGCGGAGAAGCATTCTGTGCCGACGGGTTGGCGCATGTCGCCGCGCTCGGTGCTGATCTACATTTGCGGCGGCAAATGCGGAAAGCTGGACATCACGCCCAAATACATCGGCCACCAGCGGCTGGTGGAAATCGCCATCTCGACCCTGGTCACGGACCGCGCGCTGCTGTTGATCGGCGAGCCGGGCACGGCCAAGTCATGGTTGTCCGAGCACCTAGCCGCCGCTATCAATGGCGACTCGACCAAGGTCGTCCAAGGCACGGCTGGCACGACCGAGGAACAGATTCGTTACACCTGGAACTACGCCATGCTCATCGCACGAGGCCCGAGCAATGAGTCACTGATCAAGAGCCCCATTTATCGCGCGATGGAATCCGGCAGCATCGCCCGATTCGAGGAAATCACCCGTTGCGCTTCCGAAGTCCAGGATGCGCTCATCTCCCTGCTCTCGGAGAAGCGTCTTTCGGTTCCTGAACTCGTCACCGAAATTCCCGCGCAGCGCGGCTTCTCGGTCATCGCCACGGCCAACACCCGCGATCGCGGCGTCAACGACATGTCCGCCGCTTTAAAGCGCCGCTTTAACATCGTCGTGCTGCCGGCGCCGGCGGATTTGGAGACGGAGATCTCGATCGTTACGAAACGCGTGAGCGAACTCGCCAGCAATCTTCGACTGGAGGCGAAGATTCCGGACGGAGAGGCCATACTGAAGGTGGTCACCATCTTCCGAGAATTGCGCGCTGGCCAGACGCTGGATGGAAAAAACAAGGTGAAGACCCCTTCGGGCGTGCTCTCGACCGCCGAGGCAATTTCGCTCCTAGCCAACAGCATGGCGCTCTCCGGCAATTTTGGCGACGGTACCGTTAGCGACAACGATCTCGCTTCGGGCCTGCAAGGCGCGGTCATCAAGGACGACGACAAGGACCTGATCGTCTGGAAAGATTATCTTGGCAATGTGATGAAGAAACGCGGCGCGACTTGGCGTGGACTCTATTCGGCCTGCCAGTCGCACGTCGGCGAATGATCAACCCCGCCTCCCAATGCCCGCATCCGTACCACACATCTTCGGGGTCCGCCATTTGTCCCCGGCGGCGGCGTGGCACTTGCGGCAGTTGCTCGATCGCGTGCGGCCCAAGCTTGTGCTGATCGAAGGGTCGGATGACGCCGACGAGCTGATTCCCCACATCGTCAGCCCCAAATCCAAGCTGCCAATCGCGGTTCTGGCTTATACCGCCGACACGCCGGTCCGGACGTTCGTTTATCCGCTGGCGACCTACAGCCCGGAATATCAGGCGCTCGTCTGGTGTCGCGAAAACAAGGCCAAAGCCCGGTTCATCGATCTGCCGGCCGGTGTTTTCCTGGGCCTGATGGATCGCGATGACGGAACTGCGGTGCTTGAGCAGGAGAAAACGGAAGCAGCGGAGAAGAAAAAAGAGAAGCCAACGCTGGCCCAGACCCTTGCGGACGAGGAAGAAACCGAGGCCGCACCCATTGTCGAAGAGAAGCCAAAGCGCGATTCGGTTTACGATCAAATCGCCCGGCTCGCCGGCGAGCCCGACTACGAAACCTACTGGGAGCGCCACTTCGAGCAGCTTCGCGGCGACAACGCCTATCTGGATGCGACGCGTTCGTATGGCGGGGAATTGCGGTCGATGGAAGATTTTTCCACGCGCCATGCCGCCGAGAATCTGGTGCGCGAAGCGTACATGCGCCGCAAGATTCAGCAGGCCATCGCCGATGGTTTCAAGCCGGAACAGATCGTTGTTGTCACGGGCGCGTTCCATGCCACGGCGCTAGGGCCGGAGCTCCCGCCGATTACTGACGAGGAGTTCGCCAAGCTGCGTCGCCGCGATTCCAAGATGACGCTGATGCCCTATTCTTTTTTCAAGCTGTCTTCGCAATCAGGCTACGGTGCCGGCAATCATGCCCCCGCTTATTTCGAGATGGTCTGGAACGGCTTCAACGAAAACCGGGCGGCCTCGTTGCCGACATTGTTTTTGACCCATGTCGTCCGTGAACTCCGCGCAGCGGGAACGTTTCGCTCCACCGCCGAGGTTATCGACGGCGTCCGCCTTGCCGAAGCCATGGCGGACATGAAAAATTCATTGCCCACGCTGCGTGAATTGCAGGACGCGGCCGTGTCGTTGCTCGGCCAGGGGGATCCCTCCGTGGTTCGCGAATCCCTGCTGCGGGTTGAGGTCGGCACCGCCATCGGCGAACTGGCCAAAGGGGTCAGCCAGACATCCATCCAGGAAGATTTCTATCGCGAGTTGACCCGCCTCAAGCTTGACCAATACAAGGCCACGGTGCGGCGCGAACTTGATCTGGACTTGCGCGAAAACCGACACGTCAACACCGTGGAGGCTGCATTTCTTGACCTCCATCGCTCCAGTTTTCTGCATCGTCTGGCCGTTCTGGAAGTCGGATTCGCCAAACAACTGGCGGTGCGTCAGGAGGGAACGACTTGGGCGGAAAACTGGGCGCTGCAATGGACGCCAGAAGCGGAAATCGCCATCGTCGAGGCGGTTCTGCTTGGCGAAACCATCGAACTCGCGGTGGCGTTCAAACTCAAGCAACGCCTGGAGAAATGCACTTCGATTGCCGAAGCCGCAACCATCATCCGCCAGGCCTGCGAATGCGGGATGAGCGCCTCCATCGAGCTGGCTCGCCAGACGCTCCAGCGGTTGGCCAACGATTCCTCCGACTTCACGGCCCTTGCGGGCGCCACCTATGAACTGGGCTTGGTGATTCGTTATGGGGACGTTCGGCAATTCGACGCCGAACCATTGAAGCCGTTGCTTGAACAACTGTTCCTGGAAGGCGCGCTGGCTCTCGTTGGCGCTTCCAATTGCGACCTCGCTGCCGCCAAGAAAATGGTTGTGGGCATGAATGAACTCAACAAGGTCGCCCTCGATTATACGTCGCTGATTGATGAACCGATTTGGATCAGCGAACTCCAAAAACTTTCGCGCGCGGATCATTTGAATCCATTGCTGTCCGGTTACGCCTGCGCCATGCTGGTCGAACGCAGCCTGATTTCCAACGAGGAGCTCGCCCGGGAAGTTTCGCGTCGTTTGTCACCCGGCGTATCGGCCGACCTGGGCGCAGGCTGGTTCGAAGGACTGGCCCATCGGAATCGTTATGCGCTGTTGACCCGGTTGGTTCTCTGGGAACAACTGGCCAATTACGTCGCCTCGCTCACTGACGACGAGTTCAAACGGGCGCTGGTATTCCTCCGCCGCGCCTTTGGCGATTTCTCCCCGGCGGAAAAACGCAGCATCACCGAGAACCTCGGTGAAATCTGGGGCGCGAACCCGGACAACGTCAGCGAAGTTTTGAGCGAGGAACTGACAGAGACGGAAAAGAAGAAGCTCGACGAGCTGTCGGGCTTTGACTTTGAGGAACTATGATGCCAACCACCGTTGACATGGAACAGCTGAAGCGCTGGCGCCTGATCCTGGGCCAGCACGCGCAGGAATCGCTCGCGAAAATGGGCGGAGCCGGCGGCTGCGAACTTTCCGCGGAGCAACTCGACATGGACGAGGCGCTCGCCGCCATCTACGACGAAACCGCCGGCGAGGGTGAAGCCCAGCGCAGCCGCCAGCGCTCCGCCGGCCTCGGTCCCTCCGCGCCCAACCTCGCCAAATGGCTGGGCGACATCCGCAGTTACTTCAAGGAAGACGTGGTCACCGTCATCCAGAACGACGCCATCGAGAGGAAAGGGCTGACGCAACTGCTATTCGAGCCGGAGATGCTCAAGAACGTCGAACCGAACCCCCAACTGGTGGGCACGCTCATGTCGTTAAAGGGACGCATTCCCGAACGCACCAAGGAGACGGCGCGCATGGTCGTCCGCGCGGTGGTGGACAAGATCAAGCGCCTGCTCGAACAACGGATCCGCCAGGCCGTCCTGGGCGCGCTGAATCGCAAGGAGCATTCGCCCATCCCGCATGCGCCCTCCATCGATTGGAAATGGACGATCGGCCGCAACCTGAAGAATTTTCAGCCGTCGCTCGGGACCATCGTGCCGGAGAAGGTCTATTTCTACTCGCGCGCCCAGCGGTCGAACAACTGGACGGTGATCGTCTGCATGGACCAGAGCGGCTCGATGGCCGAATCGGTGGTCTACGGCTCCGTGACCGGCTCGATCTTCGCCTCGCTGCCCGCGCTGAACACGCGCGTCGTCGCCTTCGACACCGAGGTGGTCGATCTGACCGAACAATGCGGCAACGACCCGGTGGACATGATTTTCGGCGTGCAACTCGGCGGCGGCACGGACATCAACAAGGCCGTCGCCTATTGCGAAAAGTTCATTACCGATCCGGCCCAGACGATTTTCTTCCTCATCAGCGACCTCATCGAAGGCGGCAACCAGTCGCAACTGATCCGGCGCATGCACGAAATGGTGGCGTCCGGCGTACGAGTCATTTGCCTGCTGGCTCTGTCGGACAGCGGCATTCCGACTTTCGATCAGCAGGTTGCCAGGAAACTTTCTGAAGGCGGCGTGCCCTGTTTCGGCTGCACGCCGAACAAGCTGCCGGAACTGATCGAAGGCGTGCTCAAGAAACAAGACCTCAAGGCGCTCGCTGCGCGGGTGGCCACAAGAAAGGAACGGGCGACGGCCTGACAAAGCCGGAGAAGATGTTGAAATTAAAGAATCATTGAAACCACAGCATGCGCAACAACCATGAAGAAGAATCCTCTCAAATTGAAAGCAGAATCACTGGTTCGCCAGCTTGAACAGGAACGTGCCGGACGGAATTTGATGTTGGGCAAGGTGGTCAGGACCCAGAACACCGCCCCGATCGTTCTTGGCGCGGAACCAGAGCTGCAGGCGGCCTTTGTCGAATGCGTCGTTGAAATTTACGCCAAGCTGGGCACACCAAAAGGGAAGAAGGTCACCGAATGGTTCCGCGGGAACGCTTCTCCTGCAGCCAGCGCGGAAATCGTGAGGCTTTTGTTGCGGCGGGGATTGCCATTCACGGATGCCATGCTCGCCGGGATGTTTAAAAAGCTGTCGCAGATCAGTTTTCTCGGAGCTCTGCCGTTTAGAGAGCAACTGGCACTAGGCCTGGAAAAATTTGCCAGGAAAAATGTTCCATCGGCCGAACTTCGCCAGCAGGCAAAACGATACGCCGACGTCGTTGGGGTGAGACACCTTCCGCAAGCAGAGGTAAAATTTTGGAGGGAGGAATGGGGGTTGCCGGGGGCGACGGACCGCAAGACCGCGGCTCGAATTGACCAGTTGCTGGGCCGCTGAATTCAAGGTCGGGTCACCCACCAGAGGAAATTACTTTTTGGCGCTTCGCTCATGTGAACATGTTCAATGCGAGCGCTCAATGTAACCCTCGTCGATCTTTTCCTCGATAACAGCGGTAATTGTTTTGGCCGCCGCCTGCTCGTCGGCGAAGGTCTTCGTCTTCGATTGGCCGGCTGAGCCGATGCGGCCCCAGCGGGTGGTCATGGCGTTGCCGGCCTGGGACACTTCCCAGAATTTGCTGGAGTTGCCCTCGACGAATTCGAAGTAGCGCGGTCTGGTTGCCGACCCGGTGCTCCCGATAATCGTCACGGGGGCGGATGCCTGGGGTTTTCTTGCCGGAACGGATGTTGCCGCCTTCGTCGCCACGTCGTGCCGGACGCCGACCCAGCTGGGGAACCGCGGCACGCCGGCATCCGAGAGTTCCTGGTAGCGGAACGTCACCGCCGCGCCAATGGCGGGCGGGTTTTCGCGTTCGCGGTCGCTGAAGCCGGTGCCGATGGCGAAATCCGTGCCGTCCGGCAGGCGCACCAACAGCGCTCCCATCCGGCCCTTGTGGCGCCCGGCGCCCGCTTGATGGCCCACGACGACGGCTTCGGCGTCGTGAAATGTTTTCACCTTCAACAGCGTGGAAGAACGCCCGGCCACATATTTGGATCCCGGCTGCCGCAACATCAGCCCCTCGCCGCCGAGCGCTTCGATGCGCGCCAGTTCCGCCCGTAAGGCTTCGAGGCTCTTGCATCGTTCGTGGGGATGTTGGCGGGCGAATTTCGCCGCGCCTTTGGCTAACGAATCCTTGAGGAAAGCAAGTCGGTCCTCGAATCCGCCGGTAGCTGACGGCGCGTCAAAGACCAGGAAGCGCACTTCGTTCCAAAGGTCATTCTTGTCCTGGCGGCGGACGATGCTGACGGTGCGCTGGAATTTCTTCCGGTCAATCCAGAGTTCGCCGTCCAACGGCACCGCCGGCAAGCCGTCGATGAACCAGTCCGGAGCATAATAAATGTTGCCCTGGCGGGAGAGGAACTGCTTGCCATCCCAGAAAGCCCGCACGCCGTCGAGCTTCTCGCTCATCCACCAGTCCGACAAATCCGCGGCGTTGTCCCAGCTCTCGGCCAGGAGCAGCGGCGGGCCGGAATCGGCATCGCTGTCATCTTCGCCGCCCGCTTTGACTTTTACCGGACGCTGCGGCAGCGCGCCACCGGTCCGGGCTTCCTCGGCGGCATCACCACGCAGCTTGCGCAGGTGTTTGCAGGTGCGCTTTTCGATGGCGATGGATTGATTGCGCCAGGCCGGGCAGCTGCAGGAATAAACCCCGCCGCTGTTCTTGAGCACATACGGCTTGGCGCCGGAACCCTGCATCTCGCAGGTCTCGCCGTCTTGTAGGTCGGGCATAGGCAGGTAGTGGGTGGTGAATCAATGAATCAGTGAGTCAGCGAATGTCGCATTTGGCTTCGGTCACTCTGGGGCGGTTTTTTTTCTGGCCGCTTTTTTCTTCGGCGCCGCTTCGCCCGGCGCGGGGTCTGCCGGCGCCGGCGCTGGAACCGGCTTCGGGCCATCCGCCCGTTCGAAACCTTTGGTGACATTTTCCTCCAGCAGCCGCTTCACCAGCGCCTCCGCGCGCGCTTCCGTGTGGGCGAACAGGGTGGTGACTTCCAGCGGTGTCTTGCGCCCGGCGGAGTAGTCGGTCCAAAAAATCACGCAGGGAAATGCCCCGGCCGTGGCCGGACGCCGGCCCACCACGAGCTTGCGCACGGCCAGCGCGCCTTTGACTTCTTTGGTATAAATCTCGCGCCGCACCACTTCCAGCGCGGGTAACTGGCGATTGATCAACTCCGGCGAAGCGATCTCGCGGCGCGTCACCTGCGCCAATCGCACCGCCTGGGGCGAAAATTCCTTGTCCGCCCGGAGCCGGTTGAACGTCGGCAGCAACAGCCGGGGACAGGCCGCCAGTCCGTCAAAGCTCCACCGCGTGTTGTCCCAGCCAAACACCTGCTGGCCGCTGGCTTCCTCGTCCGCCGGCAACACGTCTTCCGCCTCCAGCTCCACCACGAACCCCGGCCGCACGAATCGCACCGGCCGGCCATCGCTGTCGGTCATCGCCAGCGGCGCCTCCACGCGCAAGGCGGACAATCTTCCCAACCAGTCCACGCGGTCACGGTCGTTAAAGCCGGAACCAACCCGGGCGATGGACTGCAATTGAAGCGCGCGATCGCCGGCCGGATAGGCCAGCGCGGTCAACAGGGACAGCATGCCATAGTTGCCTTCGAAATCGCCGTCGACAAATCCTACGACCGCGGCGTCGATGGCCAGGCGCGGTTTCAACTTGCACACCTCCTGGCGGTCCAGCCGCCGGATCACCAGGCCTTCCAGGCCCGCGCCGGTCTTTTCCGCAAAAATCCGCGGCAGATCGGTGCCGGACACTTCGCCCCCCTCGGCGCGGTGCGCGAGGCGTTGCGCATCGACGCCCGCCAGCTCGCCCAGCAATTTCCAGATGGCCAGGAAATCGGATTGCTGGGCGCGCAGATCGCGCCCGTCGTGCATGACGGCATCGAGCACCGCCAGGCGAAAGCGGCCGGCGTCCGCCGGATCGGTGGAATAACTGGCCCGCGTAACGTCGGCGCTGGCGCAGCGGCGGCCGTCCACGGTTTCGCGCAGGTAAAGCTCGGCGCGCAGGAGCGCCTTTTTGGTGCCGCGCGCCTTGAGGCTCGCCGCCAGCTCCCGGAGGCAGGGCAATCCCACGCGCACGCGCCCGGACGGCGCGTTGAACGTGAAGATCTCAATGCTCTGGTTCGCTTCGAAATAGACGAACACGCCTTCGCCGTCGTACTTGGTGGTTTCCAGCACGCGGCTGCCGGGGCCGTAGCGGACGGACAGGTCGGCGGGCTTGATGCCGATGAAGCGGTTGGAGACTTCTGTTTCATATTGCTCGGCAACTTCGAGCAACACGCGGTCGGTCACCGCGCCCCGGGGGGCGAAGGCGTAATCGCCGCTTTTTTTTACCAGCCGGGCGGGATCAATCATGGTGCGGGCGCCGGCGCCGCCGGCAGTTTCAATTCCTGGTCGGACAACAAGAGGAGCAGGCGGTAGCGCGCCTGTTCACCGCTGCCTTCCGTTTCGCCGTAGAGAAAGGCGCGAAACGGGGTGCCGCCGTCGCGCAACACCAGCGGTCCGGCGCCTTTGGGTCCGGCGCCAACCAGCGCCATGCTCCGGTTTTCCTGCAGCGATTTCGCGAGATCATGCAGAAAATCAAAGGTCAACCCGTCGGTGTGCACGAGCTGCTGCATCCCGCGAAACACGAACTTGGTCAGGCAGTCGCTCGTCGGCAGGCGGCGCACAATCTTCAAAGGCGCCGTAGTGTCCACGTTCGCGGCACGAAACACTCGGGGCCGGCGTTCCTTTTCCTGGCCGTCCGGGGCGTAAACGACTTCAATTTCCTTAAAGTCCGTGGCAATGGTCGGCTGGGCGGCGGCAGGATCGAGGTATACCGCTGTGGCGTCGCGCATGAGGCGACCGGCGACCTGCAGGTCAAGTTCCGGATTCCCCTCCATCAACCGGGGGGCGTCAACCGCGGGCAACGGGTTCTGCCCGTTGAGCGCTTGCACGCGTTTGAGTTTTCCGGCGGCGGTGACCTGTTCCAGCGGGGCCAGCGCCTTGTCCGCCGACGGCGCGCTCAAACCCACGCGCGCGCTCCGGCCTTCGTTTTCCAGGTGAATCGTAAGCATAAAGGCTGCAAATTACATCATGCTGAAATCGAGCGGGTCGCCGGTTTCCTCCGTCGCCCCGGCGGCAGCATCGAAAAACTGGTAGGCGACCGTGCGGCCGACCAGGGGACAGGCCTTGAGGTGCCCCACCAACAGGAAGGCGCCATCGTCGCGAACCAGGACCAGGGCATCGCGCGGGCGGGCGGATTTACGGTAGTTGAAGCTGCCCCGGTAAAGCCCCGGCGCCATTTCCGGCGCGGCGACGGGATACACGTCGGTGGTTACAAAGCGCGCGATCGTCTCCAGCGGCACCGGTTCGAACGGCTCGGTATTCTCAAACGAACTCGGCCGCACCTCGACCGCCTGGCCGGCGCTGCGGATCTCCGGGGGTTCGGCTGGCGACCCCTCGGGATCCACCGACGTCATGGCTACCTGGCTTTTGCGAAAGGTGGCTCCATCGGGCAGCAGCCAGCCTCGCTCCATCCGCTTGCCGCCCTGTTCGACGACATGTTCGATCCGGCCGTAAAGGTCGTCTTTGCCGATTTTGGATTCGAGGCCGGCGGCGATTTCCTTGCCGGCGATGCTCAGCTTGATGCTTTTGGAAGCCATACGTGAATGCGTGATCTTGTCACGAACACCAGAGGGTTGCGGATCGGTGTAAAATGTCAATTTTTGAGTTGGTTAGATGATTCAGAAGTTTGAGAGTTGACGGTCATTAAACTCCTGAAATCCTAAACTCCTTGCACTCAGCAGGGTTCCCACTAACGTTTTGCCCAGATGCAGACAGCAGAAGCCATCCTGCCAGACTCGGCTTCCGAGTTGGCGCTTTTCCTTAAGTCGCTTGCGGAAGTAGGCCGGCCAGTGGTTTCGGGCTCACCGCTTGTCGCAGACCACGGTGATGCAGTTGACGCGCTCCGGCAGATGGATGCGCATCGGCGCGACGAACTTGTGATGGAAGCACCTTCTTTCTCGGCGGGGGCGGCGCTTTGGGCGGCACGCTTGTTCTACCATTTCTGCCAGTTCACGGTTTATCGCGACATTCCTGAGGATCAGATAACCACCACGTGTCTGGTGACCTGTCCGGAGCCACGCGGGCCGGAAACCGACTGGTCAGCCGACTTGGTTCTTCACCATTTGCCGGTGCTATTTCAATTCGCCCGCCACCTGAGCAATGCCGACCCGTTGCTGCAACAAATGAAACAAATCGCAGCCGTTTGGCCGCTTTCATCCGTTGGCATCGTGGGACTGGGAAACCTGCCACTCAACTCGTTCGTCGGCCATCCCGTTCTCGCCCGGCTGTACGCCGACCGCATCATTGCCGCTGCCGACACTTCGCGACTCGGCGACCCGCGCATTGATGATCTGCTTCGGGCCGACCTGGGAATACATCGCGAATTGGCTCCGGTCATCGCGGCAAAGCTTTTTGAAACGAAATATGACACCGATTGAAACCACCACCCGGCTTGTTGCTGAAGTGCTTGATCCGATGAAACACGATTTCGTCGGCAAGGACGAAATCATTGACCTGTTGGGCATCTGTCTGATCGGCGGCGAGAATCTATTCATTCTGGGTCCGCCTGGTACCGCCAAGACCGCGCTGGTCCATCAACTGGCAGCCCGGCTCCAGGGCAAGACCTTCGATTATCTGCTCACGCGTTTCACCGAGCCGAACGAATTGTTTGGCCCGTTCGACATTCGCAAGCTGCGCGACGGGGAATTGCTGACCAATACGGAGGGCATGCTGCCGGAGGCATCCCTCGTTTTCCTTGACGAATTGCTCAACGCCAACAGCGCCATCCTCAATTCGCTCCTCGTCGCACTCAACGAACGTCTCTTTCGGCGCGGCAAGGAAACTCGCCCGCTCGCCGCGTTAATGTTTGTTGGCGCCAGCAATCACCTGCCCGAAGACGACGCGCTCCATGCGTTGTTCGATCGCTTCTTGTTACGCGTGCATTGCGACAACGTTCCCGGCGAACGCCTGGCGGATGTTCTCGCGGCCGGCTGGAAACTCGCCACCGCCAATACAACGAAGGCAACGCTGCACTTCGATGAGCTGCGTCTTGCCCAGGAGGCGCTCGCCGAGGTGGAGCTGGGTGCGATAAGACAGCCGTTTGCCGAATTGGTCCATCGCATCCGCCATTCCGGCATTCAAGTCAGCGACCGGCGCGCAGTGAAATTACAGCGCGTCGCCGCAGCAAGCGCTCTGCTTTCTGGACGAATGGAAGCGCGCCTCAGCGATCTTTGGGTCGTGCGCCACATCTGGGAAACCGAAGAGCAACAGGAAGTGCTTGCCAGCCTGGTGGATCAGACCATTGCAAAACAACAGGCCATTGCAAAGGATCACCCTCGGGCACGTTCAACGGCCGGTCCTGATTCCGAATCGCTGGCGCGCGACCTGGATTCCATTGAGGCATCCTTGAAAAAGGATGGGTTGCCGGAAGTCGAAAGGGCGTACTTGCGCGACCGGCTTGGCATTCTCGAAGGCCGCTGCCAGTGGGTAAAAGACAACACGAAACGCGACTGGCTTCTCAAACGCGCTGCAGAACTGTGGGCGTCGGTTAAGAATTGAGTCCTTGAAACGTGAACTTTCCTTGGGTCATCAACATCGCGCGGGAAGATGCCGAGTCGCTGGCCAGGTTGCGCCTCGTGCCAGGCATTGAAGTAAGTGAAGCCGTCGATCTGATCTGGCTGCGCGGAGCTCATGCCGATGAACAACTTGAGACCAGGCTGGCCGCGCTGCCCGCCCGTGATCGATACGAGTGGCTCGCCTCCAATCAACTCCGGCCATTGGATCGGCGGATTCCTTCGGGGCATTTGCCGGACCTCCGTTGGCAGCCGTTGGACATGTGGCTGCAGGCGGAAATGCCGGTGGCTGCGCTTCCGGCGACTGAAACCGGCCGCATTTCGTTGTGTCTCTTACGCACCAGCGATGAGCGCGAACCGGAGTTGCTGCTGACCAGCATGGAAGAGTTTGGAACCTTCGCAGCTGCAGCGGCTCAGGTGCGACTCGACCGCCTCCAGTTCGCGGCGGACGCCGCGGGCCGGGTTCTCGTGCGCGGCAGGCCGCTGCCACCGTTGCCCGGCCGCCGTTTCGTTTTGCACGGGTGTATCGCGGTGCCAGCAGGTTTTTCCTGGCAGCCCGCTGTCCATGCAGATGTGCTGGTCCGAGCCTTCAATGTTGCCAATGACTCGCTCGTGTTGTGGTATGAGAATGGCACGATCACCCGATTGCACGGGGAACAATTCGTTCCCGCGAGCCGAAGCGCGGTTCGTGCCACCGAACGTTTTCTTGCTGAACCCAGATGAATCCAGACCGGCAGCAAGCTTTGAATTATTTGTGCGCGCCCGGTGACGGCCTCTGGCGCTGGGCGGAAAATGGTGCGGTTCTGGTCTGGAAGGACGGCGGCACGATTGCCTTTCGGGAAGAGATCATCCAAATCATGGAATGGATTGCGCCAAACGGGCTTCCCTCTTTTGGCGCCATCGTGTTTCTCCTGGCGGCGTGCCGGGGCAAAGTTCCGAAGGTTGCGGACATCATCCTGGAATCCACCGCCCCTCTGCCGCCAAACATGGGCCGCGACGCCGAGGTGCTTTCAACCGCCCGGAAACAATTGAAGGCACAACTCGAAGCCGCGCTCGCTCAGCTTGGCAGAGTTGCCCGGTTCCCGGCTGAGCTCAATTCTGGCATCAAAGCCAGGTGCGTCCTGGCTGAAGCGGTGTTCGAATTGGCCAAAGCCGAACGGTATGTCGAAGCGCGCGTCGTACTGAGCGGGATGCGTGAGCCGATGAGCGACGTCGAGCTGACTGACGGGGAGCGGGTCGGTGTCAGCGGGAGTTATATCCGCCAGATTCACATCGTTGCCGAAGGACTGAAACTGCATGCGCCAGAGTCGCTTGCAATGCGGTTGCGCACCGGGCTGGATGCTGTGCCGAATGAGATTGATGCCACGCTCCCGACGGCTGAGCGGGCACGCCAGTTGATCGAGGAACTGAGCCGCGACCGCGAATACGGCGCCGTGGCGCGAGCAGCACGGGAACTGATGGCTGCCGTGCGGCTCCCGCGCCGGCTCGGAGAACGCGAGGAGCTCGCCATTGGCGGTCTATCGGACATCACCAATCGCGGCCCGCTGGACCGGCTCTTGTTGAGTGAGCTGGCTCACGACGACCTGACGCTCTCGGTAAGAGTCGCGTTGAATGAGGCGCTCTACCTGAGGCGCGAGCCGCCGATGCGGGAGCCGCCCGGGACGCTGGCGCTATTGCTGGATTCCGGCGTACGGCTTTGGGGAGTGCCGCGCGTGCTGGCTACGGCGGTCGCCCTTGCACTGATTGCCCAGGACAAACAGCACCGCGAAGTGCTTGCCTGGCGCGCTTCAGGAAATCAATTGCTACCCGTGGACCTGCTTTCGCGCACAGGCCTGACGCAGCATCTCGGCGCCTTGGAAACAAGCGCGCATCCGGGAGAATCAATCCCTGCGTTTGGCGGCGCTGTGCCGCCGGGCGCGCAAAACCAGTCCGTGCTGATCACCCACCGTGATGCCCTTGACGACCCAGAATTTCGCCGAGTACTCGCGGAAAACCCGGCCGCGCCAGGATTCGTCGCCGCGGTAGACCGGGAGGGACACTTCGAGCTGCACGCCATGCCGCTCGCGAGGCGGCCGGCCATCTGCGAAGCTGATCTGGATCTTACCTCGATGTTTGACGGGCACACGGGCATTTCGCCAATCAAAACGGAGATGGATCCGGACTTGCCCGCGATTATTGGGTTATCGCCGTTTCCTTTTCTCCTGCCGCCCGCCAGCGCGGTGGATTTCTGGACCAAAGCGGCCGACGGTTTTATCTACGCTGTTTTGAATGATCGGCGACTGGTTCAATTTCGCGACCAACGTTCTGGGGCCCGCGTTCTGGCAAACGATCTTCCCAGCGGCCGGACCCTTTGGATGGATTGCGTCGAAGGGACGGTACACGCCATCAAGGCCGGATCCAGCCAGAGACCTGCCCGGCTGCTATCGCTTTTGCTGCCGGACGGCGGCTTGCGCGTTGCCGACCTTGCGATCGGATCTGAATTGGTAGCGGTTCATCGCTACGGCGAGGCAGTGGTTGCCATTCGCCAACACGACGTCCGGGCGTATGCGTTGAGCGACGGCCGTCTGCTCGGGCAAGCAGCCAATCCTCATAGATGGGTGAATGGCCGGTTCTTCCGGGGGACCAGCCATTACTATTTTGTGGTTTGGGATGGCGAGCGGGTGAAATTTGAGCCGGTTACGGTGCCGAGGGAATACCCGCTCCCGCAAGTTGCTGGCGTATTCGACCGTGAGGGTCTGGACGGTCCCTGGTTGCTACACACGGACGGCGACGTCATTTCGACTGCGACTGGAGAAAAGATTCCTTTGAGCATGCCAACCGGATTTCCACCCAGCAACTATCTCTTTACCCCGTCGCGTGACGGCCATCGGCTTCACCTGGCGCTACAGATGCCCGGTTCCAAGTGGGATGGTTTTTATGATCTAAAAACCGGCAAGCGACGTAACAATTCAGGATTCCGCGGTGTGGCCAAGATTCTTGATGCACCGCCGTCAATGCCGGTTTGGAATCTGTTCCGCACAGTTGAATCCATTGCCCGACTTAGGGATGGCCTCGCCATTTGTGGGCGGAAGAATCGCTGGCGCAAGCTTACGCTCAATGGCCAAAGCAAAAAACTGCAGATCCAGGAACTGCCCGCCCATGAGCAGAATGAACTCCAGGCCAAGCTTTCATTTGCAAAGCAAGCCAGACCCGCCAAACGGGGGTGCACGCTCCAGATCGCCGAATGTTCCGCCGGCAGCAGGGTGTTTCTCGACAGCCGCGGTTTGCTGCACTTTAAAAGTGGCGATCCGGCTGTGCCCGAGATTTCTTTGGTGCTCTCCGATGGCGAAGTTGCCGGCTGGACATCGGACGGATGCGTTTGCGGGCCCCCGTTCTTCTTTGACGGACCGTACACTTCCGAACCGGTGCGCATTTTCGAACAACTGTTGCGTTTCCTCCATAACTTGTGATTCACCCGCTCCAATTGCGACATTGCCAGACGCTGGACGCCGCGTCGGACGCGTGGTTTCTTCCAGGCGGATCGGTTGAGCGATGGGTCGAAGAATTGACGCGATGCGGGCTTGCCGGAATGGAAACGCGGCTGTTTGTGGTGCCGCGCTCGATTGAGGATCGCACGTGCGTCGGCGTGCTTGTCGTGCCGCCGCAGACAGATTCCATTTTACACCCGCCAGGCGGTATCCCCTGCCGATTGATCGCAGGACGCTTGTTTGTTCCCGCGGAAGCAATATTGTACCCGCCGCTAACTGACGCCGAAGTGCGCGCCTTGTGCCTGCTCCCAGTTTCATTCTTTCATCCGGCATTTGGTCTCAGTGGTTTCGAGGAAGAATCCACCTTGCGCGTCTGCGATTTGATCCGGCCGCCCGCTGAATCCGCGGACAGCTGGAATTCCGCCCGGGCCGGTGTGCCGCCGCAGCCGCGATTGAATGCCGTCATGCTCAGGCAACCGCCATCGATTGAGGACTTGTTTGGCGGGGCTCCGGACGAAATCGGCAGTGAGCAAACTGTGGATTTGCCGCCGGCGCCTGGCGAACCGGAGGAAGATCCGATCACCAGGGCAAGGCGAAGATTTCGACAGATTTTCCTGAAGGGTGTAGCGGGAGCCCTGCGCCGAGTGCCGCACTTGGGTTCCCAACGGACCTGGGTGAACGGCGTGGAGGATTGGGCACACCGCGGCCTGCTCGGCGTGAACCAACAATTAGAGCGGCTGCGGAACAAGGAATTACATCGCCTGCTGCACCTGTTGGATACCGATCCGGAATCAGGTTTGCGTCATGCGATTCCGATGAGCGGTTTCGCGCATCGCGGACGAGGACAACCAGGGGGACGGCTGGTGCCGCGCTCGTTGAGTTTTGATCCGAACCGTCTCGGCGGCGGTCCGGCGGACTTCTGGAATGTCCCGAACGATTTGCAGGAGGTCCTGCGCCGCCGTTATCGCGAAATGGCAGATCGGGAAATGCAACTCGGGCGGCACCGACGGGCGGCCTACATTTACGCCGAGTTGCTTGGCGATCTGGTTTCGGCGGCCAATGCCCTCAAAAAGGGCCGATTGTTTCGTGAAGCCGCATTGTTGTATGAAGATCACCTGAGGAATCCGCTGGAAGCGGCGCACTGCCTGGCGGAGGGCGGATTGCTGGCGGAAGCCATTGAACGCTATGAAAAACTCGGCCGCTGGCTGGACGTCGCTGACCTATACGAGCGTGCAGGTGATCTCACTGAGGCGGAAAACGCGATTCGTCGGGTCGTCAGCGATCGTCTGGCTCAACAGGATGTTCTTGGCGCTGCCAAGCTGGTGGAGGAACGTCTCCGTGCATTCGACGAAGCGCTGAACCTGCTGCTTGGCACATGGCCATCCTCTCATCAGGCCGCAAGCTGCGTCCCCGCCGTCTTCCAATTGCTGGCGCGCCTCGGGCGTCATGAGGCCGCGCTGGAACGGCTGGCGTGTTTCAGTCGTGAACCCGTGCCAGATTCTCTTGTGCTGCCACTGATGGCGGCGCTGAGTGGAGCGGCGCGCGATTATCCGCATGAACGTGTCCGGCGCCGCGCGGCGGACTTCTCTCGGGTGCTCATTGCGCGCCAGCTCAATCGGCCGGTATTATCTGCGCAGGATGCCGGGCGTATGCTTGACCAACTGGTTCGTCTCGCGCCGCGGGACCGGTTGCTGGCGCGCGATGCGAATCGTCATTTGGCGGAACGTCGGAATGCGGAATTGCGCGTACGGCGTGTAACGCCACCGCCGGTGCCTGGCAAGAAGCCTTCGATACACCGTCGCTTTGAGTTGCCGCGGCAAATTCAGTGGTTGCAACTGCGCAGGGAATGGCATTGGTTCTACGCCTTGGGAGTTACCGCCAGGCGAGTGACGCTGCTGCGCGGTGTCTGGGAAGGCGACCTGCAAAGTTTGTCATGGGATTGTCCGGCAGAGGCGGTGAAGCAGGCGTTTGTGTTTGAACCCACAGCGGAACAAGGCAACGCCGTCGCCCTGGCGCGATCAAACGGCCTGCCGTTGGCGCAAAAGCGTTTCCCGGCTGCCGACCAATTCTTCAGCCGGGAATGCGTTGCCGGCACACCTTCCTGGCTGCCGACCCAAGGATTTCCATTTGCCATTGGCGAGGATGCCGTCTGGACCGTGCATCTCGCCTCTGGACGCGCGATTCTGTCCTGCTACGACAAGGTGCGGGGACAACTCCAACGAACCATTGATATCACGAATGATCTGCTCGGCGACGCCGAGCGCAGTGATGACGCAACCATCTCGCTGGCCGTCCTGAGGAATGGTGTCGCGGTTGCCCTGGGGAATTGCCTGGTGCTTACGAGCGGCGATGGCGGACTCATGCACCTGGAATTGCCCGGACCGGCCATTGGTTTGTTGGCGACGATTCCAAACACCCGCCAGGGCGTCGCCGTCATGCTCCAACATGGCGCGGTCATGTATTGGGTCGGCGCCAATTCATGCATCGAACTGGACAAGGATATTCCTTCTCCAATCGGCGCCTTCGTGCCGGGCGGCCCGCTCGTGTTGGTTTCCGGTTCTCAAGTTATGCTCATGGATGTGGATTCGCGTGGCGTCCACAATGTCGCGCGACTTGATCTAACGGGCAAACGCGTCGTCGGTGTGAGTTCGACCGCCAACCACGGAGAATTTGCGGTATTGGAGGAGGGCGGACAGATGACGATTTATCGGGTACCTCGCTGAAACAAAGTTCCGCCCATCGCCAAAAGACCGGCCTTTCCGCAATGAGCACCATATTGGTCGGGGGCCAAGGCCGTGGCGCTCCGGCCTTATCGAATAACTCCACGCAGTTCTCATATCGGTTTTGCACAATCCAGGGATTGGTGTAAACGCGCGAGCCTTCGGCTGGGTTGTTTGGATTTTCAACAATCTGAAAACCAATCTCGGCCAGAACCTGCTTCCATTTTGAAAAATTCCAAAAGCAGAATTCCTCGTTCATTTCCGATGACCAGTTGTCGATGTAATCCTTCTTGGAAAGAAACTCCGCCGCCTGCCGGAGTGTCAGCCGAAACAGCGGACGATCACGCAGGGATTTCTCCTGGTAGGTAAAACCGCTTTGTCCACCGCGAAAATCCTTTGCGAAGAGGAAGAAACGGCTCCGGGTTGATAATGTGTGCAGCCAAGCCGCGCTACGGTCTTTGTGTTGAGAAATCTCGGCGGCGGACAAGTCTTTCCCATCCGTGTCAGAACACCACAGCAGGACCTCGCGTTCACCGTCATCCGGTCCCACGACATCACGGATGATCAGCCGGCCTCCGGGGCGCAGTTGGCGCAATTTCTCGGCAAGGTAGCTGCGGACGGATTTCTCGCCATCGCCATAGCTCCAAATTTCGTGAAGCGTGCTGTTGCAAAGGGTGGTGTCAATGGACTCCGGCTCGAAGATCCGATCGAAGAGGTTGCGGTGGAAAAAGTGAACATAAGCCCCGCCGAATTCACCCGCGCGCTGGCGTTCCAAAAACCGGCTGGCAAATTCCGATGACAAATCAATGCCGAATAAATCCGAATCAGGAAAATCGCGGCTGATTTCAGCCAGCAAGGCGCCATCGGCGCACCCTTCGTCCACGATGCGCCCGGATCGTAGCGCCTTTTGGATGTCGAGATATTTGAGCCGGATGATTTCATTCATGCCGCGGGCGTAAGTGCTGTAATTGCGCGTTCCGGTCAGACTGCCTTCCTGATTTGTGAGCGGATCCTGATATAACCGCGCAATGCGCAGCGGCACCTCGGGGAAATCGTCGAACAGGCTGGCGTGACTGGCGGCAAGCTGCGTGGTGGCCAGATCACCAGCGCGCCAGTTTTGCTTTTGTCCACCTACCTCACGGATGATTTCGATAGGTGTGGCCGGACGAGGTTGTGGCGCGCTCAGTTCGGCCGAAACAACGGCGAAGCCCAGCTCCTGATAAAGCCGGATGACTTCCGGGGTCGAACAAAACACGAGGCAATTTTTGGGTGTAAGCCGGATTGTCTGCTCACTCTGATATGCAATCTCCTTTACGGTAAACGCGGCAAAATTCTTCGTATGTCCGTAGTGCGGAATCCCGAACACCCGATATCGAACCGGTGCCTGATTCTGCACCTGCCGTGCGAACCGATCCACACCCACGGCGCGAATATGGAACGGAATCGGATTGAAACGGGAATTTTCCTGATTGGCTGAGGTGATGGCAAAAATGATTTCTGTCGGTGGTTTTAAGATCTTAGCCTTGCCGGCGATAAAACCCGGCAACGAGGCTGGCGGTTCGGTCAGGACGCGCTTCAAGTATTGTTCTTGAAACGTCGTATTGACCAGATGCCGGCCGGGAAAAAGTAAAAAGCTCATGCGTATCCGTATTTGGGTTTGGAAAGTCCGTCGCCGCGCCATCTTAGCTTTTCGGCCAGAACATCGTAGTAATTGATTTCTGGAAGAAACGCGATGGGGACCGAATCGTTTGAAGTTTTAACGACTATCCTGCTCCCCGGTTTGGCCTTTGCCAAGGTCATGCCGTCCGCCTGCACTACGCCCGGGCCGGAAATCGCATCCAATGTCATTTCGACCGGTTCAGTTGAATTCACCACCACTGAACGGTTTGTCAAGGATTGGGGACAGATCGGAGTAATGGTCAGAACATTGCATTCGGGGCTGATGATTGGCCCGCCCGCGGCCAGCGAATAGGCAGTCGAACCGGTGGGTGTCGAAACAATCAAACCGTCGCAGCGATAATTGGTCAATCTCCGCAGGCCGATCCGCGCCGAAATGCTGATCAAATGCGGGTTGTCGCCTCGGACGATGAGCGCATCATTTAGCGCCCAACCCGTCGTGCGCCGCTTTGGTGCTTCTATCAACAAATCAAGTGCGCTGCGCTGGCTGATGACGAATTCCGCGTTGAGCACCCGGTGCATTTCCTGTCGCACGCGGTCGTCGCGGACAGAAGTAATGAAGCCCAAATAGCCAATGTTGATGCCCAGGATTGGAATTCCGGTGCCGCGAAAACGATGTGCCGCCTGCAACAAGGTGCCATCACCGCCACAGGCGATGATCAGATCGGCCTTCTTGTCTCGCAAATCAGCCAACCGGCGGTAAAGATTGCGCTGAGGCGGCAGGGTTTCAATCCACTCTTGTTTCACCCGCTCACGGTCAAGCACGGCTTTGAGCTCGCTGGCCGTTTGTTTGGCGTGCGATTTCGAGCGGTTGATGACGATAACGACGTTGTTGATTTTCATATTCAACCGGGAACTGTCGGCTTTGTTGGACCTGATTTAACCGGCAGCAGATTAACAAAAGCCCTTTCAGGATTCACGTTTTCATTCCCGGAAAATAATTTAATTTTGCCGCTTGACATAGTGTCAGTAGTACACTATCAATAGAACGTGTAAAGAGAACACTTACAGAAGATGAACGTGGAAACGACCATGTTGTATCGCCCGGTGGGGCCGAAAGAGCTCGAGCTGATTGCCGCCAGCGGCCATCGCGAGTTTCCTCCACGGCTGCCGGAGCAGCCCGTCTTTTATCCGGTTCTGAACGAGGAATATGCCCGGCAGATTGCCCGGGAATGGAACGTTTCTGGCGGCGGCGCCGGCTATGTTACCCGGTTTGCCCTGCGGAAAGGCTTTGCGGCTCGGTACGCGGTGCAGAAAGTTGGGAGTTCCATCCACCAGGAATCATGGCTTCCGGCCGAGGAATTGGCCGAGATGAACCGCAATATCGTGGGATTGATCGAGGTAATAGCAGAATTCAAACCGAAGCCTGTCCAATGAAACCGATTATATTTTATCGCCTTAATGAGCCGTACGGAGAGTTTTCGAACTTTTCGCCGCACCCATTTGAAATAGAAGGAAAAGTCTGGCCGACCTCCGAGCATTTTTTTCAAGCTCAGAAGTTCGCCGGCACCGAACACGAAGAGGCAATCCGACTGGCAAAGTCGCCTATGATAGCTGCCCGCATGGGAAGAAGTCGGGAGCGCCCGCTGCGTCCAGATTGGGAAGCCGTGAAAGAGGATATTATGAGGGAAGCCCTTGAGGCAAAGTTCACGCAGCATCAGGGCTTGCGCTCGTTGCTGCTTGATACCGGTGACGCCGAATTGATCGAGCATACCAGGAACGACCGTTATTGGGGTGACGGCGGGGACGGCAGTGGGAAGAACCGTCTCGGGCGGCTGTTGATAGAATTGCGGACAAAACTCCGCACAGAGGCCTGATATGAAGTGGATTCTTAAACAAAAGAATATTCTTGATGAACCAGCAGATGCGTTGGTTTGTTCCGCCAACGTCAACCTAATGCTCACGGGTGGAGTCGGGGCAGAGCTGTTGGCTCGTTACGGAGAGGCAATGCAAAACGCTCTCAAGAAAGGCCTTCAAACGCGCTCGCCGCACTGTGCTCAACGAGGCGAGATTATCCCATACGCTGGGGGCGAGATGCCTTATCGGGTGGTTCTAAATGCAGTAGCCATCGATGGTTGGTATGCATCTTCGCCAGAAATCATTACCGAAGTTGTGCGGAGAGCGTTCCGTAAGGCAGCCGAATACAGCGCAAAGAAGGTGGCCCTCACTGCGCTTGCAACGGGTTTTGGTCGTTTGACCTTTTCTGAATTCGCTCAGGGCGTGCGTCTGTTAGTGATGGAACAATTCAAACCAATTGAAGAAATTGTGATCTGCTTGCTGCTGGATTTTGAAGTGGCTGAACTGGCGAAGCAACTCCCGGAAGCCGAAGTGGTTCATGACGCAATCAAGCCAAAACTCAAATGATTGGAGACTGATCTATGCCCCATACATACCAATATCCCCGTGCCGCCCTGACTGTGGACTGTGTCGTCTTCGGTTTCGACGAAGGCGAGCTCAAGGTGTTGTTGATTCAACGCGCGCTGGATCCGTTTAAAGGCCGGTGGGCTCTGCCTGGCGGCTTCGTCCGGGTGGATGAAACACTGGATGAGTCAGCCCGCCGGGAACTGGGCGAGGAAGCCGGACTCAAGAACATCTTCCTGGAACAGCTGTGCACCTTTGGCGAAGTTGGCCGCGACCCGCGCGAGCGCGTGGTGAGCGTTGCCTATTATGCCCTGGTCAAGCTTTCGGACCATCGTGCGAAAGCCGCCACCGACGCTGCGGAAGCAGAGTGGTTCCCGATGTCAAAGGTGCCCAAGCTGGCATTCGATCACGCGGACATTCTGGCGACTGCAATGGCCCGGCTGAAAGGCAAGGTGCGTTACCAACCGATCGGGTTCGAGCTGTTGCCGCCGAAATTCACGTTGTCCGACCTCCAGCATGTTTACGAGGCGGTCCTGACGACAGATTTGGATAAGCGGAATTTCCGCAAGAAAGTCCTGGGCTTCGGGCTGCTCGTGCCGCTCAAAGAAACCCAGATGGCGGGTCGGCATCGCCCCGCGCAGCTGTTCCGCTTTGATGCGGATAAATACGAGAAACTCAAGAAACGCGGATTCAATTTCGAGTTGTAAAACCATTTTGACTGACGGAGAAAACCAAGAAACGAAAGGAAAGTTATGTTCGGCATCAAGTTCATCAAAGTCCAGCCTACCACCTACCTGTTGCAGTATCGCGGCGGTAAAGTTATCCGCGAAGGTTTGGGACTGTCTTTCTTTTACTATGCGCCGACCACGTCCCTGGTAGCGGTGCCGGTTGGCAGCGCCGACGTGCCGTTCATTTTTCAAGAAACGACGGTGGATTTCCAGGCCGTGACCATTCAGGGCCAGGTTACCTATCGCGTCGGCGATCCGAAGCGGTTGGCGGCGCTGCTCAACTTTACGCTGACACCCAATAGCCATGGCTATGCATCGGAAGACCCAAAGAAACTTCCCGAGCGCGTCATCCACGTCATCAACGTACTGGCCCGGGCCGAACTCCAGAAACTGCCGCTGCGCGATGCCATTCGCGGCTCGGACGGAATTGTTGAGGCCGTGAAGAAACGCCTGGCGTCGGCCGAGGAAATTACTTCGCTCGGGCTCGAGGTTCTTGGGCTGTCGATTCTGGCCATCAAGCCGGTGCCAGAAACTGCCCGGGCACTGGAAGCTGAGGCGCGGGAAAGGCTTTTCCGTGAATCGGACGAGGCAATCTATGCACGTCGCAACGCGGCGGTGCAGCAGGAACGTGCGATCAAGGAAAACGAGTTGAACACCGAAATCGCCGTGGAGAACAAGAAACGCCAGATCCGCGAGACGCAGATGGATGCGGAACGCGCGGTGCAGGAAAAGCAGCATCTGGTCGAAAAGGAAGCGCTCGAAGCTGACATCGGCATGGAAGACCGCCGCAAACAACTGGTCGCGCTCGAAGTCGAAAACGCGCGGGCTGAGGCGGACGCGCGGGCATACGGCGTCGAGACGACCATGAAGGCGTTGGCCACCACGGACCCGAAAGTCCTGCAAGCATTGGCCAGCACCAGCATGAAACCCGAGCAACTGATCGCCTTCGCGTTTCAGGAACTGGCCGGCAAAGCCGAAAAGATCGGACAGCTCAACATTTCGCCGGATTTGCTCCGCGAATTGCTGGAGCCAGGCCGGGGTTCGGTACCGCAACCCGCGAGAAAATGAACCGTTTGACTGACAACAAAATCGTCCTCGTGACGCGGCCGACGCGCCTGGCTGAACTGGTGATCCGGTTCAACACCGTCAGCCAGGCCCGCTTTTACGTCGAGCACCAGGGCGCCGACTTCGCAGATTATCTGCGCGAGGACGAGACCTATCATCGGGCGTTGACCGGGGCGGAGGAAGCGCTTGGCCAGCTGGGCCGCGTCCAAACCGTGGATCGCAGTTTTCTGCCGAACTTTGTTTTCGCGCGGGAAGACACGGTCGTCACGCTCGGTCAGGATGGATTGGTCGCCAATACGCTGAAGTATCTGGATGGCCAGCCGGTGGTGGGCGTGAACCCGGACCCGGAACGTTGGGACGGCCGATTGCTGCCATTTCGCATCGGTGACCTGGCAAAATTGATGCCGGAAGTGGTCCGGCGAAAACGCAGCACGCGTTGCGTCACGATGGCCAAGGCAGCGTTGAATAACGGGCAGATCTTGCATGCCGTGAACGACTTGTTTATCGGACCGAAAACCCATACCTCAGCCCGATATTTCATCCGGTGCGGCAAAGCCAGCGAAACGCATTCATCCAGCGGGGTGATTGTTTCCACCGGCATGGGGGCCACCGGCTGGCTGAAGAGTTTGCTGACCGGAGTGAGCGCCATCACCACGGCGGCCAGCGCTCACGGAAAGAATCAAGCGCCGCAGTCGGTTTTTTATGACCGTGTCACCGCCGGATTCACCTGGGAATCGGATTACCTGTATTTCACCGTGCGGGAACCGTTCCCGACCCGGGCGACCAGTGCGTCGCTGGTGTTCGGCCGCGTCACAAAAGACGCGCCGCTGATCCTGGAATCCCGGATGGCGGAGAACGGCGTGATTTTCAGCGACGGCATTGAAAATGATTTTCTGGAATTCAATTCCGGGACGCAGGCCGTCATCGGGATTGCGGGGAAGAAAGGCGTGCTGGTGGAGTGATTAAGATGAAACGAGAAACAAGAGCATTGATGGCAAAAGAGACCGTCGCGATTTGCGAGGCAGGTTTTTACATCGCGCCAAACGGCACACGTGTAGATATCGGCGCGGATCTTGACCGCGCCAGGAAAGGAACGGTTCTGTGCTCGCCTGAGAGACTGCCAAACGCCACGCGAGTCGGTCAGAACGCGCGGACCCGGCTTGAGGCGAGGAATGAAACTGCATTTGCTGCGTTGGCGCGGCTGGCAAGCTCGAGCAGCAGCCAGGTCGCGTGTCTCAACTTCGCTTCCGCAAAAAATCCGGGCGGCGGTTTCCTCAACGGCTCGCTGGCGCAGGAAGAAGCCCTGGCTTGTGCCTCCGGCCTTTACCCGTGCCTGCTCACGGCGCCGGACTATTATGCGCGCAACCGGGCAAGCCGTTCAGCCCTTTACCTGGACCTGGCGATATTCTCGCCCAAAGTGCCATTCTTTCGAAACGACGCGGGAGTGCTGCTGGAGAAAGCCCTGTTGGCGTCGGTCATCACCGCGCCTGCGCCCAACGCCGGAGCGGTCGCCCGGAACGAACCTGGCAATTCAAATCTGGTCGAGCCCACTTTGCGATGTCGGGCCGAGTTTGTTCTGGCCATCGCCCAGGCAAATGGAGTTGAACAACTTGTTCTCGGCGCATGGGGGTGTGGCGTGTTCCGAAACGATCCAAGGACAGTCGCCGCCATCTTCGCGGGGCTGATGAAACCGCCGGGCAGATTTGCCGGTGCATTCGGCGAGGTTGTCTTTGCCGTTTTTGACCGGTCGGATGATCTGGCCACGTTTCGGGCGTTTGCAGAGCGATTCAATGGAGGCGCGTCATGAAAATTGAGTTTTTCAACGAATTGGAAAAGGCGCAAAACATCCTCATCGCCGGCGCGGGCGGCGGATTCGATGTGTTTTGCGGATTGCCGCTTTACTTCTGGCTGAAGAAGGCGGGCAAGACGGTTCACCTTGCCAATCTCTCGTTTACTGAATTTGGCTTTTGCGATGGAGAACGGCCGGTTCAGTCCCTGGTCCGTGTGTTGCCGACGACGGGCGGCTCGCGGGACTACTTTCCCGAGCTGCATCTGGCGTGCTGGCTGGCGGACCACAACTTTGAAACACCCATCTATGCGATTGAGCGGACCGGTGCGCGGCCGGTTCTGGCGGCCTATGAATGGCTGGTTCGCACGCTTCGTCCGGACACGCTGATCCTCGTTGATGGCGGCACGGACAGTCTGATGCGCGGCGATGAGGCAGGATTGGGGACGCCCCAGGAAGATATGGCGAGCTTGCTCGCCGCGCACACCGTCGCCGGTGTGGAACGAAAGCACCTCGTGTGCATTGGCTTCGGCGCGGACACCTTTCATGGCGTTTGCCATGCGCACTATTTGGAAAGTGTTTCGGCCTTGATTGAGGGTGGAGGGTATTTGGGCGCCTGGAGTCTCATGCGGGAAATGGAGGAATTCAGCCTCTACCAACAAGCCTGTGGATTTGTCGCGGCACGGATGGCCCGCCGCGCAAGCATTGTCAACGCGAGTATTGTATCGTCCGTGAATGGGTGGTTCGGCAATCAGCACGCCAGCAAGCGGACCGAAGGCTCGGAGCTCTTTATCAACCCGCTGATGGCGCTTTATTGGGCCTTCCGCCTGGATCACGTGGCGCAGCGAAATCTCTACCTGGACAGGATCCGCAACACCGCCAGCTATTCGGAACTCACACTGGCGATCGAAGCGTTTCGAGCAAGCTTGCCGAAAACCAAGCCCTGGCAGGAAATTCCCTGCTGAACTTTGAACCATGAAAACCATCCTCATCCTCGAAGACAACGACGAGCGCGTTGCCGGGTTTCAAAAAGCCGTGGCCGGGTTGGGCGGCGGCCTGAAGTTGAAAATCTGGCGCGATGCGCCTTCGATGATTGCCGAGTGTGCGGAGTTTTTTCTGGATGCCGCGTTGATTTGTCTGGATCACGATCTGAATCCGCAACCTGGCGTCACGACCGACCCAGGCACCGGGCTGGAGGTCGCCAGGTTTCTTGGTGATTTCCCTCCGGTGTGCCCGGTGTTGATCCACTCCTCGAACACCGATCGCGTATATTCCATGCACAACGAGTTGCGGTTCGCCGGCTGGATGGTGGACCGTGTCGGCCCATTGGGAACCAACTGGATTGATACAACGTGGTTGAGACGCGTCGGCGAGCTGCTGGCCGAACACGGAAACACGTGGGTGGCACAGTTGCCGGCCGACCATCACAAACGCGTCGAGCGAATGCACTTGTCGCTCGACGGTCTTGGCCTGGGCGATGCGCTCGGAGAAATGCTGTGTTACCGGGCGGAAGCCGCCTCGCAGCGGCTCATCGAAAACAATCTGCCCGCCGGTCCCTGGTTCCACACCGACGACACGGAGATGGCGATCTCGATCGTCAGCGCTCTGAAACATCACGGCCATATCGATTCGGATGCCTTGGCCAAGCGATTCGCCCGGCGTTTCGAACGCGATCCGGATCGCGGCTATGGGCGGATGACCCGGATTCAAATGCAGGAAATCAATGCCGGGGCCAAATGGCGCGAGACGGCGGCCAATGCCTTTGGCGGGCAGGGTTCGATGGGGAATGGGAGCGCCATGCGGGTGGCTCCGCTCGGCGCTTATTTTGCCGATGACCTTGCCCGCTGCGCCAAAGAAGCGAGCGCCTCGGCTTTGGTTACGCACACGCACCCGGAGGGTGTGGCGGGAGCGATTGCCGTTGCCGTGGCAGCGGCCATGGCGTGGCAACTCCGCGACGCGTCGCAAACCTACGATGCGCCCCGGTTTTTTGCCGAGATTCTCCGGCTGACACCGGAAAGCAAAACGCGACGTGGAATTCTGCTGGCCAGCCAAACGCCGGCCGAAATTCCTGTTCCGGAGGTTGTCCGGGCACTGGGCAATGGTTCGTTCGTGACCGCCCCGGATACCGTCCCATTTTGCACCTGGATGGCGGCGCATCATCCCCGTCATTTCGTCAAGGCCGTTGGGAAAACCATCAGTGCTGACGGGGACTGCGACACGAACGCGGCTATCGTTGGCGGCATTGTCGCAATGAGCGCCGGGCGGGAAAGCATCCCGGTCGACTGGTTGAGGGCCAGGGAGCCGGTTCAGATATGAGAGGGGATATGACCACGCCTAAGAGACAAAAATTTGCCCTGAGATGGAGGAATATCCGGGGGTTTGCTGCAGCGGTTCGAAGCCCGGTGCCTGTTCGCAATGCGTTTGAGGGACATCGAGTGCTGACATGGTGGTGGAAATGTATTCTGGCTCTGCACGGAAAGCCCGCAGAACCCAATTCCTCGATCCGCGAGCGTTATGAGTACATCGCCGACGGGTTTCGATTCTACGGCTGGCTCTACCGATTGTTGGCCCTGATCGTTGGTGGAGCAGCTTTCCTGTGTTGGGCCGGCCATATCACGGACTTCTTTTGGATTACCTGGATGGCGATCGGTGCTGTTTATCTCTGGTTAACAACCGGACTCGCGTTTTGCGGCGCCACGGAGTTTTGCGCCTCAGCTGGCCGGCACGTTTGGCAATTGGTGGCATTTCTCTTCTTTATCATGCTGTTTTTGGTTTCAGCTGTGGTTTCGATCAGCATTCAGATCCGATCCGCCGGGTCGCTGCCTGACGTGACGAACGGTGTTATCACTTTTGGCGTAATGGCGTTCGGCATCGGCTCGTATCTGGTCGAATTGGCCGCGCTCCTGGCAAATGAACATGCGCGGAAAGCGAGGTTGTGCTGATGGACATCGCCACTCATGCAGGTATTGGATTGGTCGCCGCGGCTCCCTTTCTGAATTCGCGTCCGGAATTGGCGATAGGCTTGGTAGCCGGATCAGTATTGCCGGATCTGGATGCACTAAGCCGGGTCTTCGGAAAGCGTGCCTTTCTTCGTTCACACCAGGCATGGAGTCATGCCTTGCCGGTTCAGGTTGCAGCCAGCGCCTTGGCCGGATTCAGTGCCAGCGCCTGTGGCGCGGCTGGTCTGCCGCTCGCTGTCGGGCTGTTTGCCGGCCTGGCGGTTCATACGCTGCTGGATTTCAGCAATACGCTTGGAGTCAAGTTGCTGGCGCCTTTTTCAGGCAGGCGATTCTGTCTCGAATGGGTGTTCTTCATCGACGCGGCAGCGCTGATGCTGACGGCAATTGCGACCAGCTTCACGCTTTGGCACTTCTGCCGCAACGGCGAAGTGCCGGTTCGCTGTGCGGAAATATTTTTTGCGACGATGGCGATATACTTGAGCGCAAAAGGAATGCTTCGGCGGCGCGCCGGGACCCTTGCGCCCGAAGTGAGTACCGTCATGCCCTCGGCGCTATGGCCTTGGCGGTTTTTTGGAACCACGAAATGCGGGAATTGCGTCCGTCTCATTCAAATCAATGCCCTTTCCGGAAGCCGGAAGACGCTGGTTCAGCATGAAGTGCTCGATGCTGTCTATGCCGGGTTGCTCGCGGACGTTCCTGAATTTCTGCTCATGCGCGAATTGTCACCGGCCTATCACGTCGTGAGCGCAACTGTAACCAATGCGGGAGAGACCGTCGTATGCCGTGATCTCCGAACCCGAAACTTCGCGACCACCTTCGGGGATCTGGAAGTCCTGCTCGACACCAACCAGCGCGTGATGCGAACCACATTCCATGTTTGAACCAAAAAACAATTCGCGAACCTGGGGCTTTCGCTTTTCGCCCGCTGACGCGTTGACGATTTCCATATTTGCAGGGGTAGCCGCTGCTTTGGGCCAGCGGGGTAACCCGCTCGGGTGGATGATGGCGATCGTCGCCGGACATTTTTTTCTTTTCTGCAACGTATTCAGGATTATTCGCCGCCGTGAACTGATCTGGGCCGGACTGTTCCTTTTCAATATCGGCATTTGGGCCTGGTCCGACAATCTAAGCTGGACTCGAGTTCTGGGCTGCCAACTCCCCGTCACGGTGGGCCTTATCTTCGCTGACCTGCGAGCGCCGGGATATCACGGAATCTTCGCGAACCGGTTGAATCCAAGACTTAACGACTATTTGGAGAGACGAATACCATGAACGCCATACTCAAGACGGCTGCCGGGAATCCCGAAAATCAGGATCGCGGCGCTGTCATTGTCGCCGGGGCAAAGCTCGTCCTGGTCATTGCCGACGGAGCCGGGGGGCGCAGCGGCGGGACTGAAGCTGCCGCCATGGCGGTGGATTTGGTTTGCCAAAACGTCTCCGCCCTGAATGATCCGGATTCCTGCGCCGATTTAATCCGGAAGATCGACCAGGCCATCGCCAAAGACAAAGCCGGCGGGGAGACAACCTGCGTTGTCGTGGTGGTCACCGTTGACGGACTGTTCGGCGCCAGCGTTGGCGATTCGGGCGCCTGGCTGATTGATGATGGCGGATATGTGGATTTAACCCGGGGACAGGTGCGAAAACCATTTGCCGGTTCCGGCAGCGCGTTCCCGACGGCGTTCAGCCATAAACAAACGAATGGCCTCCTGTTATTGGCCACCGATGGACTGCTCAAATATTCCTCGCCCGAGCGAATTACCGCCATCTGTCGTCAAGCCTCGCCGGATGAGGTGACCAGACAACTGATCGACCTGGTGCGTTATCCTTCCGGAGCGCTGCCGGACGACGTGACCGTCATTTTTGGAGAATGGTGAAAGGAACGTTATGAACGACAAAGAAATTATCCGAACCAGCAAATTTTTGAGTCTGGTTCTCCGGCATGAGCCGGGACAGGTCGGGCTGAAGCCCGATGAAGCCGGCTGGATTGGCGTGGACGAGTTGTTGCGGGCCGTCAATCAACACGGCGTGGCGCTGACGCTGGAGGAGCTTAAGCACATTGTCGCCACCAGCGACAAAAAGCGGTTCGCGTTCAGCGACGACGGCTTACGCATTCGGGCCAGCCAGGGACATTCGATTCAAGTGGATCTGCAATACGAGCCCCAGGCTCCGCCCGAATTGCTCTACCACGGCACGGCCACGCGATTCCTGGATTCAATCCGCACGGATGGGTTGAAACGAATGGAGCGTCATGACGTTCATTTGTCAGCCGAGACCAAGGTCACGGTCCAAGTGGGCGGTCGTCACGGCAAACCGGCGTTGTTGACGATCCGCGCTGGCGACATGCACCGGGCGGGCTTTATTTTTCGCCGGTCGGCAAATGGGGTCTGGCTCGTGGACCATGTTCCAGCCGAATTCATCGGATTCCCGGCAACGTGAGCAAGCGTTATGAACCAACCTCAACCGAACCCAACCGAGGATTTAATCGAAGCCCTGGCCGGAATCGAGCACGAGCAGTGGACGCACTGGTCGCAGTCGGTCGCGGCGGACGTTCCGGCCGCAACCCGGGCGAAATGGCAGCGCTCATGGACTGACTACGGCGAATTGACGGACGAATTGAAGGAAGCCGACCGCGTGTGGGCACGCAAAGTTGTGGGGCTCCTTCGCCAACGCAAATTGATCCAATAAAATTATGAAAGCATTGATCCTGGTTGATATCCAAAACGATTTCCTGCCCGGCGGCGCGCTGGCGGTGCCGGATGGTGACGCGGTCATCCCGGTCGCCAACAAACTGCTGCCAGCATTTCCGCTGGTCATCGCCACGCAGGACTGGCATCCGGCGAACCATGGCAGTTTTGCCGCGAATCATCCCGGCAAAAAAGTATTCGAGCAAATTGAACTGAACGGCCTGCCCCAAACACTTTGGCCGGCGCATTGCGTGCAGGGAACTCCGGGCGCGGAACTGGCGCCGGGACTCCAGCAGGAGCGCATCGCCAGAATCTTTCCCAAAGGCACCGACGCCGGAATCGACAGCTACAGCGGCCTGTTCGACAACGGCCATCGCCGATCCACGGGCCTGGGCGAATGGCTTAAAGTGAAAGGGGTCACGAATGTCTTCGTGTGCGGTCTCGCGACTGACTATTGCGTGAAGTTCACCGCACTTGATGCCGCGCAATTGGGTTTCAAAACCTATTTCGTCGAAGACGCCAGCCGGGGAGTCAATCTCCAGCCCAACGATGTGAACAATGCCATCGCGGAAATGAACCGTGCTGGGATTGCCACCGTACAAAGCGCTGATCTTTTAAAAAGCAAATGAATCCACCAGACCAAACCACCCTGCATCGCGGCAAATTCCTGGCGCTGATCAAAGAAGGCCATTGGGAATACGTTGACCGGGTCAATGCGACCGGCGCTGCCATCATCGTCGCCGTCACGGCGGAACAGAAGGTCCTATTGGTCGAGCAGTACCGCATCCCGGTTCATGTGCGCACCATCGAACTGCCCGCCGGCATCATTGGTGATGAACCGGGCTGCAACAGCGAATCCCAGGCGGAGGCCGCCCGCAGGGAATTGCTCGAAGAAACCGGCTATGCTGCCGCAAAGATGGTGCCGCTGACGACCGGCACGGCGTCCAGCGGCCTGACCTCGGAGCTTGTCACCCTGTTTCAGGCGTCAGAGCTGGAGCGGACCGGCAAAGGCGGAGGCGTGGCGCATGAGGACATCACCGTCCACGAGGTGCCGCTGGCCGAAGTGGACGCCTGGTTGGAGGCCAAGGCGAAGACGGGCGTGTTGGTTGACCCTAAAATCTATGCCGGACTCTATTTTCTCAAAAAGAGCCTATGACCACACCCGCAGACATTCCGGTAAAGGAACGACGACTGGGTGGCTTGTGGGGCGCCTTGGTCGGCGACGCCTTGGGTGTGCCCGTGGAATTCAAGGATCGTGCCGAAGTGCAGGCGAATCCAGTCACTTCGATGCGCGAATACGGAACTCATCACCAACCGCGTGGCACCTGGTCGGATGATGGTGCGCTGATGCTTTGCACTGCGGACAGCTTGCTTAATCACGAGTTTGACCTCCCTGACATGGGGGAGCGTTTTGTGCGCTGGATGAATACCGGCCTTTGGACTGCCTGGGGCGAACCGTTTGACATCGGCATGGCAACCAGTGATGCGCTCCTTCGCATTGCCAATGGAATCCCGGCTGGCCAGGCTGGTGGTCGGGACGAATTCAGCAATGGCAATGGCTCTTTGATGAGGATCTTACCAGCGGTGTTGCGCTTCGCCGCCGAACCAATCGAATCATTTGCTGACCGGGTGGGAAAAGTTTCGGCCATCACCCACGGCCATGCCCGGTCACAAATGGCCTGCGTGTTTTACGGTCTGGTCGTCCGTCAATTGCTGCTCGGTAAGGATATCCGCGTTGCTTTGGACTCGGCACGCGTGGAATTTACCGGTTGTTATGGACGGTCAACGGAATTCTCACGTTTCAGTCACATTCTGGAAGACGAATTGGTTTCCCTGCCGGAAGGTGAAATTGTTTCAACCGGTTATGTCCTTCACACGTTGCACGCCAGTCTGTGGTGCCTGCTGACCACGCAGAACTTTCGAGACTGTGTGCTCAAAGCCGTCAACCTCGGCGGAGACACGGATACGACTGGTTGCGTTGCCGGCGGTATGGCCGGAGTTGCCTATGGGATGAAATCCATCCCCGATGAATGGATTGGTCAACTTGCGCGTAAAGGTGATGTGGATTGCCTGCTCCACGAATTCGCTGACTTGTGCGAAGCAACTGGGGCCAAGATGGTGGCGTAAAATGGCAAACCCCGCGCCTAGCATCGATTTACAGGAACGCTTTGCCGGCCTGTTGCTCGGCACGGCGATCGGCGATGCGCTGGGGCTGCCTGCTGAAAACCTTTCTGCTGACCGCATCCGCCGTCGCTGGAAAGGCCAATGGAAGATGCGGTTCGTTTTTGGACGAGGAATGGTGAGTGACGACACTGAGCATACACTCATGGTTGCGCAGGCATTGCTTACCCATCCCGACGACGCCAATGCTTTTCAACGAACGCTGGCGTGGAAGTTTCGCTGGTGGTTCGTCGGCCTGCCCGGCGGGGTTGGCCTGGCCACAGCAAAAGCATGCCTCAAGCTGTGGATTGGTTTCCCCGCAGATAAATGTGCGGTCAACTCGGCTGGCAGCGGTCCGCCAATGCGGAGTGCTATTTTGGGAGCGTATTTTGCGGATAATTCCGCGAAGCGCCGGGAGTTCGTCCTGGCTTCGTCCCGTCTGACCCATCGGGGATGGCAGGCGGAAACTGCGGCAATGGCCGTAGCTGAATGCGCGGCACTAGTGACAGCAAGCAATGGTCAACCGGAGCCTGCGCTTATTTTTTCCACATTGGAAAAACTCTCGTCTGAACCGGAATGGCAGAGAATTCTCAACACCATCAAAGTTTCGCTCGAAGCGAAGCTTTCGGTGCGCGACTTCGCCTGCGCCTTTGGATTGAAAAATGCAGTGTCGGGCTATTCACTGCATGTCGTTCCGGTTGCACTCTACGCATGGCTGCGTCATCCAGGCGATTTTCGCATGGCGCTGACTTCGGCTTTGGACTGCGGCGGTGACACCGACACAGTTGGGGCCATTCTGGGCGCCTTGGCTGGGGTCAGCGGTGGCACATACTGCATTCCCGCGGAATGGCTTAACTCTCTTTGGGAATGGCCACGCTCGCGTTCAGTCATGGAGCAGATTGCGGCGCGATTGGCGGAACAGCGGGCGTCAACACAACCACGCGGCCCGGTTCATTATTTCTGGCCAGCGGTCATGTTGCGCAATTTCCTGTTTCTGGTGGCAGTCTTGCTGCATGGTTTTCGAAGGCTTGCTCCGCCTTATTGAAAACCATGGCCAGTTTCCAACTTTATTGTCTGTCGTCAAAATGGCTGGAGCACCCGTTTGCGCACCAGGTCGGCGAACACCCTGATATGCTCGTGCCCCTTGCGCACACTCATGATCGAGCTATCCATTTCAATGTCCAAACTGGCCATCTTGCTGTTGATACGCCGGGTTCTTTTGCCAGTCCGTGACTTTCGGATCGAGCTCAGGGATCGGAAGGGCGTGGAAGCCTCCCACACGCTGTTCAACGTCCTGCTGTTGGTCAACTGTCAGGCGGGACAGCGCATTTGAGACGTTGACGTTGGCGCGTTTTGAAATATTTGGATCAGATGAATGCAGCATCGCCAGCTTGCACCACACCGCAGCCTCTTCCGGATCCGTTGAAGCGATATCACCATTTAGGATGGCGAAACCCAGATCATTCTGCGCGGGGGCAAATCCATGTGCTGCCGCGTCGCGCAATAATTTCTCTGCTGCCGCCTTGTCTGGTTCCACATCCAACCTGCGAATCAACATGACGGCCAACGTGGATTGCGCCTGAAAATTTCCGTGGTCGGCCGCCCGGCGCAGCCACTTGATGGCCCCGGTTTTGTCTTTCGGATAAGCGGGGCAATCCTTTCCCGGGGCCACTCCATTGTAATACAGCTGAAACAGAATGAACTCGGCTTTGGGCCAGCCGCTTTCCGCGGCCTTGGTCAGCCATTGATTTCCCGATTCACAATCCACTCCGGAATCCCCGCGGAAGCAACTCAATGCACATTGCAATTGCCCTTCGCGATGACCCATCTGCGCCGCCCGGACCATGAATTCGTGTGCCTTTTGCGATGACGCGCGGTTAGTTTTGTCCTCCAGATAATGCAGGGCGAGATCGTATAGGGCTTCGGGATGATTTTTCGCCGCGGCCTTGCCATACCACGCCAGCGAGGTTTCAGGGTCTTTCGGCGCGCCATCGCCCAGCCGGCAGGCCTGCCCCATGAAAAACTGCGAGTCGGTGGCGCCGAGCGTTGCGGCCTTGAGTCGCCAGTAATGGTAGCTGGCGAGATTGGTCTCTGTGCCGCCCCAGCCGCGATAATAAAAATTCGCCAACTCCTGCGCCGCCAGGGCGTCCCCGAGTTCGGCGCTTTGATTCATCCACTTGAAGGCCTCAACCATCGCATTGGTGTCGGGATATTTAAGGCTGCAGATCACGCCAAGGTCATACATGGCCCGGCGGTTTCCTCCTTCATTCGCCGCCCGCGTGAGCCAGTGTTCGGCTTCCGCCACGTTTGTTTTTGCGCCGTAACCGTTCATCAAAAGATAGCCCAAGCTCTTCATGGCCACGTAATTGGTCTGGTCGGCCGAGAGCCGATAATATTTTGCCGCCATCGAAAAATCCTGTGTCGTTCCCAGGCCATAGTGATAGCAGCCGCCCGACTGAAGTTCTGCTTCGGCGTTTCCGGTGTCGGCAGCGTGATTGAACCAGTGAAAGGCCTCGTTGTCATTCTTGCGGATAAACTTGCCCCCTTCCAACAAATATCCCAGGTTTAACATGGCCAAGATGCAGCCTTTTTCGGCCGAACCGCGCAGCAACTGCAAACCCGTGGCCGAAGCTTCCGGAGAATTGCTCTGAACAACCAAGGCAAAGCCCCATAGCGCTTGCGCCACAGCATTTCCCTGCCGGCTTTCCTGACATATGTAATTCGTCGCCTCCGCAACGTTGAAATTGGTGTTTGCCCGGTATCTGGCTGGCACGGCCGCAATGACGGCCGCATACCAATTGGTTGAAAGCCTGTCGGCAGACGGATGCGCCGGCATCTCATCCTCGAGGGGGACGCTGGCGGCATGCAATTGACAACATGCCGTCAGAACCAACGCGAACATTGCCAGGCTGCGCAGGGTTTTTTGCATCAGTTCAATTCTCCTTGGCCGGTTTGACCGCCGGTTCGGCCGGTTCGGTCTGGCGGGCCAGATAGCGCAAGATGGTTTGGGCGGTCGGCACCGCCTTTCCCTCCAAGCCGCTGAGTGAAAAGGTCACGCCCTTCGTCTTCGCCCGGATGATGCTGCATTTCCAAATCGGCGGTTGCTTGTCCTTGAGACGGAACGACAGAATCACGTTGGAATAGGAATGGCGCGCGAAGGTTTTTTCGGTTTCCTGAAAATGCAGCGGGCGCGTCCAGCCGCTGTAAAAAATGCCTTCGGCGTTCAGGGTCAATTCCCCGTGCCGGTGGCGTTTCCAGACCAGGATGATTCCCAGTGCTGGAAGGACTCCGAAGACGGCAAACATGACCCGTGCCGCAATGTCATTGATGAAGATGGCACCCGCCAGACAGCCGGCCACAACCAATCCCAGCAGCACGACCACCGCCCACAACCCGGATTGTTTGTAACGCCATTTTTTCTCCGGGAAATGCTGGTCCAGCATCGCTTTCCCCTCCTGTGTGGCGTAGTCGGCCTTGGCCAGACGCAGTTTGCCAATGGCGGTTTGCGCCTGCTGGGCCAGATTGGTGAACAGCGCGTCGCGCGTGGAAAACCATTTCGCATAGGCGCTCTCCGATTCGACCAGCGCAATGTTCCGGGCCTCGTCGGCATTAATGTTTTGGCCGAGTGCTCCCAGCCGGATGTTCAGGGGCGGATGGGAGTCCAGCGGGTGCGGCGTTTTCTTTTCAAACAGCTGGTTCCAAAATTCTGAGTCCCCTGCCAGCTTCTCCTGCACGACGGCTTGCAGTGGAACGTTCAAGGGATTTTCGATTTTGTTTTTAATCGCGTCCGCCAGGCCGCGCTGAAATGCCTCGGTGGCCACCTGGAACCGGACCAGGGCATTGGCCGTCGTCCGCGGCGAGGTCAAGGCCGCCGCCTTTTGGTCCGCCAGCAATTCGCGTTTGCGCGAGGCGGCCTGTTCGGTCTCGCCAAAGCACCAGCCGAAAAAGTTGAGAAATTGAAAGCTGGGCCAGCCCACCCAGCCCGACCGCGCCATGGTTACCATCGTTGCGTGGATCTTCAACCGCAACGGATAGAATTCGCGCGTCATCCGCGTGTCCTCGCCGATGAAATGCCCCAGCTCGTGGCCGATGATGGCCAGCACTTCGTCGCTCGAAAGTTTTTTTAACAACGGATACGAGAGATAGAGTGTTTTGCCCTCGGTGCGCCCGGAATCAAGGCACACGGCCAGTTCCGTCACGTAAAAGTTGAATTGCAACCCAATGACGATGCGGTCCGGCGGCGAGGTTTGCAGGCGCTCTGCGGCGTACTTGACGGCCTGCCACAATTCGGGCGCCTCTTCCGGCGTGACCTCCCGCGACATCGGCTCCTTGAACTCCAACGGCACCTTTTTAAGCAGAATTGCCGCGCTCCGCCACAGGGCGAACAATCCGCCCAGGATGATCACCAACAGCAACTTCGGGAAGAACTGGCCAAATGACAGAACTGTGAGTTCAAATGTTCCATAAGTCAGCAGCGGTATCAGGAGGAACACCTTGGCCAGCGCGGCGATCATTCCGATCTTCCAGCTCAACCGATAACCGTGGATCAAATCTGCCTGGGAGTTTTTGGCCTTCCCGTTCAGCGCAAAAATTGCCCAAATGGCAGCGCCCAAACCCGCCACCAGCACCGCGGAGAGAATCAGCCCCCACTGCAACCGCTGAAATCTCGCCGCCAGGCCCGCGCGCACCAGGTTGTCATGCAACTTTTCGAGTCCGGCAGGTGGATTAAAACAGACCTGCCGAAAATCCATGGTGGCAATCTTATCCAAACGATCTTCCACCTCGGCAGGCGAAAGGTTGGGGCTGGCCTTGACGGCAGCGGTGATTTCCGTGCGGATTTTGCTGTTCAACCAATGGGGTGCCGCGATGAAGAATGCCAGCAGCAGCACGGGAACCAGCAGGCTTTTGACCAGAGCCCGCGTCAGGTTTTTACGGACATTGACCGGCGGCTTGCTCTTGAGCATAAGTTTTGTGCAATGGGCTGGGTTGATCGCTGCTTTTGCGCCTGGGCGAAAACTGATTATTCCGAGAGCCCATGATGCGCCAGTGTGCGCCTGGAATCTCCCAGCGTCAATTTCCACATTGTAAAGACTGTGATTACCCGGACACAACCTCGCGGTTGGGTGCGGCGATCCACCAACATTTCGGAGACCGTCCATCCGCAGAAGCTCGCAAAAGATTATTCCCGGCCTTGTTGATTCGCAGGTCAGGCTTAGATGGGATCGGTGGTTGTCACCACCGCTTACAAGTTGCAACGCATCCATTTGAAGGATTTAAATTGCCATTCTCAAACGGCGGCATAACGTCCAATTAAAGTTTGTCATAAACCGCCAACGACGGGCAGGGGACCACCGCTGTCCAAGCCGCGCACCAAAAAATGAAACGGCCCTGATTTTCTGTTGCTTTGACCTTGAACCGGCCGTGCGATTAAATAATCGGAAATAAGCGCCGAAACGAACAGGTTGAACAATTCTGAGCCAAAGCTGGAACCGCTGCCTTACCACGTCGAGTTGAGGGATTACCTCAAGTTGCGCGAGCGTGAGCTCTGGAATTGGTTTGCCTCGGCGCGAGCCCAGGCCGACTATACGGAAAGCCTCCGACTGGAACTGCTCAAGTCCACCTATCGCCTGGACCCGGAAGGGCACCCGGATCTTTACCGCAACGTCGAAGACGTCAAAGCGCGATTGCAATTGGACATTCCGGTGACCCTTTACCAGGCCCAGAACAGCCCGCAGGCCAACGCGGCGCTTTTCTTCATCAGCGGTGAAGGGCACATCGTAATTTCCGGCCCGGTGTTGTCTTTGCTCAATGCCGAAGAGATCAAATCCGTCATTGGCCATGAGCTGGCGCACTATCACCTGTGGGGGCGGGAACACGGCGACTTTCACATTGTGGACCGGTTGATGCAGGCGGTGGCCGGCGATCCGCGAGCCGGTGCGAGCCACACCCAGAGCGCCAGACGGTATCAACTTTACACCGAGATTTTCGCCGACCGCGGATCGCTGTGCGCCACAGGTGATGTGCAACCGGTCATCGCCGGGCTGGTCAAAATCCAGACCGGTTTGCCGCAAGTCAGCGCGGCGGCATATCTGAAACAGGCCGAGGAGGTTTTTGCCAGGGGCAATGTCGCCGCCGAAGGGCTTTCGCACCCGGAAGCATTCATCCGCACCCGCGCCTTGGCCTTGTGGCAGGAACAACGTGAAGACGCAATGCCTCAGATCAGCAACATGATCGAAGGCGCGGACGCGCTGGACGAACTGGATTTGATCGGCCAGCTGCGGCTGACCACGGCAACCCGCAGGCTGCTGGAATATTTCCTGCAACCCAAATGGGTTCAGACCCCGGCGGTACTGGGCCATGCCAGACTCTTCTTTGATGATTTCAAGCCGGCATCGGCCAAAAACGCAGCCTCACTTGTCGGCCTGAAGTTCAAGGACGCCAAGTTGCGCGAATATCTCTGTTATGTGCTCCTCGATTTTGTCGCGGCGGATCCGGAATTGGACGAGCTGCCGCTGGCTGCCGCACTGGATTTGTGCCGCGCGCTGGACTTGAATGGGCAGTTTGAAAAACTGGTCACCAAGGAGCTCAAAATCAAAGCCCGCGACGTGAAACGGGTCAAGGAACAGGCAGCGGAGCTGCTGGCCAAGGCGGAGGTGCAAGGTGAGTGAACCCATCGAAACCCCGTTCCTGAAATTCCTTGAAAGCGGCATCACCCGCGGCGGATTTGAGACGGACGACGTCCTGGCCGCAATATTGCCATTGATGAAACAGGTTTTGGCCGCTCATCAGGCCGGTTTGATGGCGCCGCTCGATGGGCTTCAGGATCTGACCTTGACCGAACCAGGATGCTTGATGTTCTCCCCGGCAAAGGCCGGACCGGCGAAGCAAAATTCCTCCAAATTGAAGGAGCTGCAATCGCCCGTCAGTCATGCCGTCGAGGTGGTTGCCGAATCGCGACGGATGGCGGACATCGACGCAGCTTCGCTGAAAGTCTCTGATCTCCGGGTTGGTGATGCGGCCAACAACATCACCAAACCGGTCTTCCTGCTCAATTACCGGTCATGGGAGCACGCCGTCGGCCATCAGGATGAACTGACCGACATCTTTTCGCTGGGCCTGTTGCTGGCGAGCCTGGCCTGCGGTCTGGATTTCACCGACCCGGCGGATTTGGAGATGTTCAGCGTCAATCGCTCCAATCTGTTCGGGGTGAACCACCGGCTCAACCCGGTGGTGGCCTCGGTCATCTTCCAGACCACCGAGCTGAACCGGCACAAACGCGCTCCGGACCTGGCCCAGATCATCACGCGCCTGGAGAATTACCGGGAACAACCGGTCGAACTCGATTTCCACCGCCTCCAGGGATTCCAGGAATCCAGCCTCACGGGAAAACGCCGTCTGATTCAGTCCCATCTGCGTGACCGGCTGTTTGAAATTTCGCGCCGCAACCGTTTGATTTATTTCAAGCCGACCCTGCAGACGCTGAATCTGACCGTCGCCTCCGTGCCGCTCGTCCTGGACTATCGCAACATCCAGCTCCAACAACTTTTTGTCTGGCATTCCGAACTGGCCGCAACCATCTCCGAAGGCGCCGCGATCTCACTGGGGAAATACCTCCGCTTTGAGGACGCGCCGTACATCCCCGGGGTGCTGGACAAAATCATCAGCGAAGCAAGACGCGACCGCGCCGAATACGGTTTTGCGCAACTGCGATTGGTGCTCTGTTTCCTTCGCTGGAACAACCTCAAGGAAGCGCCGGGCGAACGCATCCATTCCCCCTTGTTGTTGTTGCCGGTTGAACTCACCAGGAAGAAAGGGGTCCGCGACAATTACGTCCTCGACCCGGTGACCAGCGAAGCCGAAGTGAATCCGGCGCTCCGTCATCACCTCAAGGAGCTTTACAACCTCCATTTGCCGGAATCGGTGGATTTGAAAGAAGCTTCGCTGGACCAGTTTTATGAAGTCCTGAAGGCCCAAATCCACGCGAGCGAACCCGGCGTCACGCTGAACAAAATTGACCGGCCGCAAATTGAGCTGATCCATGAAAAGGCGCGCCAACGGGTCGACCAGTACCGCCGGCGGATGAAGCTCAAGGCCCGGGCCAGCCAGCACCTTGCCAAACCGGAGTACAGCTATGATCGCGAGAACCTGCGGCCGCTGGGCCTGCAACTGTTTCTCGACCGGGTCAGGCCAACGCCCCTGCCGTTGCGGGATGCGGCCGGCGCGGCGCCATCGGTGCGGACGCCCTATATCCTGGATCCCGAACCTTCCGCCGAAGCCGGCAAGGTGCTGGAAACCGAACGTCAGATGTTTGCCCTGCGCCAGGGGGACAATCAGAACCATTATTCGTGGGATTTCGACCTCTGCAATCTGACCCTGGGCAATTTCAATTATCGGAAGATGACGCTGGTGCGCGATTTCACCCGGCTCATTGAAACGGACATGGCCAGCACGGCGTTCGACACGGTTTTCTCGCTCAACCCCAAACCGCATGATGAGACGCCGCTCCCGGCGCTTGAATTGGCCGATCAGCATCTCATCATTCCCTGCGACGCAACGCAGGCTTCAGCCATTGCCCGGGCGCGAACGGCGGCCAGCTATATTATTCAAGGGCCGCCCGGAACCGGCAAATCCCAGACCATCACCAACCTGATTGCCGACTACGTCGCCCGAGGCAAGCGGGTGTTGTTTGTTTGTGAAAAGCGGGCCGCCATTGACATCGTTTTTCATCGGCTGCGGCAGCAGGGCTTGGACGAACTGTGTTGCCTGATCCATGACTCGCAGACGGACAAAAAGGCGTTCATTCTGAATCTCAAGCAGACGTACGAGAAATTCCTTGGCCAGTCGGACTCTGACGGGGAGGCCGATAAACCCCGGTCCGCGGCACTGCACGCCATGGAACAGGAACTGGCGGGGTTGGGCCGGTTTGCGGCGGCCATGAGGCAGACGCACGAAAATACCGGCATCCCGCTCCGCAGCCTGCTGCGCCGTTTGGTCGAAATTCGTGGTCGGGCGAGGGAGCTGCCGCCACAGGTGGAAGAGATTCTCCCTGAATATGTCCTGTGGCTGGCTCATGGGGAGATTGTCAACCGGTTGCGGGCAGCGTTGGATGATCTCGGTGAGAATCTGTGCTTCGCCGAGCACCCGCTCCATTGGCTCGGTCAGGGGCTGCTGGAGGCTGACCGTCCGCTGGAGGCCCTGTCCATCCATTTGGACCAGGCCGAGGAATATCTCGATGCGATTGAAAGCGCGCTGGAATTGTCGGGACTGCCCGGGGAACTCTGGAACACCTTTGAGGAAATTCAAGTGATCCTGGATTTTGCCGTGCGGGTGCGCCCTTTGGTCGAACGGCAGATGTTGGGAGTGCTGGAGCCGGGTCCGGCCACCGGCGGATTTGATGCCCTGGTTGCTGAATTCAACGACCAGTCCGGCCGCCTCCAGCAGGCGCGGGAACAGGCCGCCGGTTGGAACGATCCACTTTCACCGGACGACACGCAAAGTGCCCTGGCCCTGGCACGCGCCTTTGAAAATTCATTCTTTCGCTTCTTCCAGCCGGCCTTCTGGCAGTTGAAGAAAACGCTGCAGGCCCGTTACGATTTCAAACGGCACGCGGTCGCGCCGCCCTGGAGCAAGATTCTGGGCGAACTTTCGGCGCAGCACGAAGCCCGGACCGCGTATGACCGGCTCCACCAGAAAGTCTGCGAGCAGTGGCGCACGAAAGACGTTCAGGGTTTCTGCAATCTGATCCTCGAACTGCGAACCGACAAACGCACGGCCCATCCCTCGGCAAGAGCCCTCATCCGTCAGTTGTTGCAGTCGGACGAAGCTGCATCCTTGACGGAGAGTCTGGGCGGCATTCACGAACAACTGGCGAAGCTGGACGAAACCTTGCGCTTCCTGTTGGCCAGACACCGGCAGTTTGATTTTCCCCAACTGGGGGAAGTGCTCGGCAAACTGCGCGAACAGACCGGGACTTTGGCGGAGCTGTTGCCGGTGTTGCGGGATCTTGCGGAATTGCCCGAAGGGTTCAACCATGCCGTATGCACCACCACGGTGCCTTTAAACGAATTCGAAGGGGCGGTCGGGCACAAGAGCGTGAACGGGGTTTATCGCCGGGATCGGGCGGTAAGCCGGTTCGAAGGCCGCACGCTGGCCCGCAAGATGGAAAGGCTGGAAACGCATTATCGCGAGTGGCTGGGACTCAATGCCCGTTGTATTCGCGCGGCGGTCCGGCGAAAATTCCTTGAGCACGTCAATATCTCCTCACAGCCCGCTTCCCAGCTGGAAGCCGCCCAGAAGGCGTTCAAGAAAACTTATGCCGCCGGCCGGCGCGACTTGGAACATGAGTTTGGCAAGACCATGCGCTACAAGTCCATCCGGGATCTGGCCGCCGACAACACCGGCGACGTCATCCAGGATTTGAAGCCCATCTGGCTGATGAGCCCCTTGAGCGTTTCCGATACGCTGCCGCTGGACCCGGACCTGTTCGATGTGGTCATTTTCGATGAAGCGAGCCAGATTCCGTTGGAAGAGGCCATCCCGGCCATCTACCGCTCCCACCAGGTCATCGTGGTGGGGGATGAAATGCAATTGCCGCCAACGACATTCTTTGCCGCCAGCCGCAGTGATGAAGACAGCGTGGTGGTTGAGGAGGCCGGCGAGCGGGTGGAAGTGGACCTGGATTCGGACAGTTTTCTCAATCAATCGGCCAGCAATCTGCCATCGACGCTGCTGGCCTGGCATTATCGAAGCCGGTATGAATCGCTGATCAGTTTCTCCAACGCGGCCTTTTACAGCGGGAATTTGTTCACCATCCCTGACCGCCAGCGAATCCTGGCTGAACGTCCGGAACTGCGCGTCACCACCGCCGAACAGGGAGGGCCGAATGTCGAACACCTTTTGTCACGCAGCATCAGCTACCATTTCATGGAAAACGGCGTTTATGAGGAACGCCGGAATTCGTCCGAGGCCAATTACATTGCCCAACTGGTTCGCGGGCTCCTGCAACGCCAGACGGGATTGAGCATCGGTATCGTGGCCTTTTCCGAGGCGCAACAAACCGAAATCGAAGATGCCCTGAACCGGCTGGCAGACGAGGACAGTGTTTTTGCCGGGCAACTGGAGGCGGAAAATGTGCGGGAGGAGCATGATCAATTCTGCGGATTGTTCGTGAAGAACCTTGAGAACGTCCAAGGTGATGAGCGGGACATCATCATCATGAGCGTTTGTTACGGGCATGATGCGGGCGGGCGGATGTTGATGAATTTTGGCCCCATCAATCAACGGGGTGGCGAGAAGCGCCTCAACGTCATTTTTTCCCGTGCCAAACACCACATGGCGATCATCAGTTCCATCCGTCATGTGGACATCACCAACGATTACAACGACGGCGCGAACAGCCTGAAGAATTTTCTGCAATACGCCGAGGCGGTCTCAAAGGGTGATGAAGTCATGGCCCGCCGGGTGTTGGAAAATCTCAATCCGCTTTCGCGCAAGGCGTTGTCCCCGGCCAGCCGGAATGACGCCGTTGTGGAGGCGCTGGCGGCGGCATTGCGGTCCCGCGGTTACGCCGTTGAAACCAATGTCGGCCAATCCAAGTTCCGATGCGATCTGGCGGTGAGGATGAAGTCCGAAAGCTTGTATCAACTCGGCATTCTGGTGGACACCGACGCGCATTATGCCAGCCTGGATCTGCTGGATCGTTATTTGATGCAACCGTCGATCCTCCGCGCTTTCGGCTGGCGCTTTGCGCTGGTGTTGACGAAGGATTGGTACCACACGCCGGATGATGTCCTGGCTCGTTTGGAGCGGATGCTCCAAGGCCAGGTTGAAGCGGAGGAGTTGGAGCACAAGGAGGAAGAGCCTGAGGAACCGGAGGTTCCGGCTCCGGCCAGTGAAAAAGGACCGGTTGCCCCCGTCGTTCCAGAAGCGTCACCTGGCAAGACGCCGTTGCCGCCCCCCGTGGCCGTGCCGGCGGCAGCGGACAAAAACGACAGCCCGGTTCATGGTTCGACTTCAACTTCAGCCCGGCATTTCGAATTCATCGGCGGGTCATCCCAGAAATTCTGGGAGATTTCAGTGGCCGGAACCTCTTTCACGGTCCGCTTCGGCCGCATCGGCACTGCCGGCCAAAGCCAGACCAAGACTTTTGCCGGCGAGGGAAAGGCGAAACAGGAAGCCGCCAAGCTGATCGCGGAAAAGTTGAAAAAGGGTTACGTCGAGAAGAGTTGATGCCAGTTCCCGACTTGATTGCCTGCACTTTCGTCGGATCAAGATCCGCGCCGGCTGCCATTTCTCAACGGTTCTGAGCATTTTAACGCGGTTTTTGTGCGGCAGACCACCAGCGCAGATTCGCTATTCCACAACTGGATATATATAATTTCCCTTTTATAGCTCTGGCACCAAGTTGATGCGTAACCTGGCCGCCTGCATTTCGGGCACATTTCCAAATCAGATGATGAATTGTAATGGAAGGATTCTGACGAATAAGATAACATCGCCTGCGCAATGAAAGAGATAGGAGTCAAGCGAGTCCAAAAGGCGGATGCCCCTGCAGCAAACTATCACTTCGGCCTTCGCATTCACAGCGGTGTGTTCATCGCGCTGGCGTTGGCGTTCTTCAGCGCCGCTCCGGCGCAGGCTGCCTCGGTGCTGGGAACCCCCGCGCTTGTGGAAGGGCCGGCGGCGGGCGGTGACAGCGTCGTTCTCGCTGTAGATCCGCCAGCCGCCTGGACGGCCACGGCCAATGACACCTGGCTGCATCTGAGTGTGGCCAACCAAAGCGGGGCGGGTAGCACCAACGTGGTGTTCAGTTGCGACACCAACCCGGGCGCCACGCGCGTCGGCACCCTCACCATCGCCGGCCAGACGCTCACCGTTACCCAAGCTGCCCCAGGCTATGCCCCTGCACCTCCATCGGCGACGGCGCTGGTGTCTTCAGGATTGCACGCTCCGCTTGGCATTGCTGTGGATGGCGCCGGCAATGTCTACATCGCCGACACCTACAATAATGCAATCAAGAAGTTGACGGCTGTGAGCAACATCGTCACCACACTGGTCGACTCGGGGTTGTCCTCTCCGTCTGGCGTCGCGGTGGATGGCGCCGGCAATGTTTACATCGCCGATACGGGCAATAATGTGATCAAGCAGTGGGTGGCAGCGAGCAACACTGTGAATACGCTGGTCGCTTCTGGATTATCCTCTCCCTGCGGCATCGCCGTCGATCGTGCGGGCAATGTGTACATTGGTGACCGGGACAACGCTGTGATCAAGAAGTGGACGGCGGCCAGCAATGAGGTGACGACGCTGATTGCCTCGGGAATATCCTATGACGCTCCGCTGGCCGTGGATGCCGCGGGCAATGTTTACTTTTTCGGAAATGGCGCGGTCAGCAAGTGGACGGCGGCCAACAACACCGTGACCACGCTGATCAACTCGGGGATAAACGTAGTCTTGGGGGTGGCCGTGGATGGTGCCGGCAACGTTTACATCACCGACCGTGATTACATGGTCATTAAGAAGTGGACGGCCGCCAGCAACACGGTGAGCACGGTGATTCAGTTCAGTTTGAATGCAATGTATAGTGGTGTGGCCGTGGACGGCGCCGGTAATGTTTACTTTCCCTACTACTCGGGCATCGATTTCGCCATTTTTGAACTGCCCCACGCATTCGTGGATGTAACGCCTAAATCAGAGACTGCCGACGCTGGCAGCGATGTCTTGTCCCCGGTGCTTCCCGCAACCGCCAATCTGCTTGCCCCGTTTACTCCGACCAGTGATCAATCCTGGCTGACCATCACGGGCGTCACCAACGGCGCGGCGAGTTTTGCCTTCAGCGCCACCATTTCCAACCGCACGGCTCATATCGGTTTGCTGGCTCAAAACATTTCAATCAACCAGGGTCCCGTGTGTTCGCTGACCCCAACTGCCTTCTCGGAAGGGCCAACCGCAGGCAGTGATAATGTTGCTTTGACCGTGGTCCCTGAAACCGGCCTCTGGACGGCCACGACCAATGCCAGCTGGTTGCATCTCAGCGCGACAAACCAAAGCGGCACCGGCAGCACTACGGTGGTCTTCAGTTACGATGCCAATCCCGGTGCCGCGCGCGTTGGGACCCTCACCATCGGCGGCCAGACGCTCACCGTGACACAACAGGCTGCTCCTGCTTATCTGGTTCCCACCGCGCTTTTGGAAGGGCCTGCGGCAGGCAGTGATAATGTCCTTCTCACCGTGACCCCGGAAACCACGACGTGGACGGCTTCCGCCAATAATTCCTGGCTGCATCTCAGCGTGCCGAACCAAAGCGGCACCGGCAGCACCACGGTGGTCTTCAGTTTCGATGCCAATCCCGGGGATACCCGCGTCGGCTACCTGACCATCGACGGTCTGACATTCACAGTGACACAACAAGGCCCCCCGTATGTCCTGGGTACAATCGCGTCTTTGGAAGGGCCGGCGGCGGGCACAGATAGTGTCGTTTTGGCCATCAGCCCTGAGAGCGACACCTGGACGGCCACGGCCAATGACATCTGGCTGCATTTGAGTGCGGCGAGCCAAAGCGGCACGGGCAGCACCAACGTGGTGTTCAGTTACGACTCCAACCCGGGCACCACGCGCACGGGCACCCTCACCATCGCTGGCAAGACGTTCACCGTGATCCAAGCCGGCCCGACTTATGTCGCCGTACCCCCATCATTGACCGCGCTCGTTTCGACGGGTTTGTCCATGCCTTATGGCGTGGCGGTTGATGGCGTGGGGAATGTTTATATCGCTGACAGCTCCCATAGCGCGATCAAGAGGTGGACGGCAGCCAGCAACACCGTGACTACGCTAGTTTCCTCCGGATTGCTCTCTCCCCGGAGTGTGGCGGTGGATGGCGACGGTAATCTTTACATCGCCGATGCTTCTCTCCGCGCGATCAGAAAGTGGACGGCGGCCAGCAACACGGTAACTACGTTGGTTTCGTCGGGACTGAGCCAGCCCAGTGGCGTCGGGGTGGATGGGGCGGGCAATGTTTACATCGCCGATACCTCTCTCAACGCAATCAAGAAGTGGACGAAAACCAACAGCACCATGACCACGCTGGTCTCTTCGGGATTGAGCCAGCCCAGGGCCTTGGCGGTGGACGTCGCCGGTAACGTTTACATCGCTGATGCCGGGAACAACGCGATCAAAAAATGGACGGCAGCCAACAGCACCGTGACTATGCTGGTCTCCTCGGGACTGAGCCAGCCCAGTGGCGTCGGGGTGGATGGAGCGGGCAATGTTTACATCGCCGATTCGGCTCACAGCGCGATCAAGAAGTGGTCGGCGGTGAACAACACCGTGACTACGCTGGTCTCCTCGGGAGTAAGCCAGCCCTCGGGCGTGGCCGTCGACGGTGCCGGCAATGTTTACATTGTCGACACCGCCAGCGGCGCCGTTAAAGAGCTGCCATATGCCTTCGTGGATGCGACGACGAAATTCGAAGGCCCGGCAGCGGGCAGCGACGTGTTGCCGGTGGTGTTGCCGCTCACGGCCAATCTGCTTTCGCCGTTCACCCCGACCAATGACCAGCCATGGCTGACCATCAATGGGGTTGCCAACGGCGTGCTGAGTTTCAGCTTTAGCGCCTTCGCCGGCACCAACCGCATCGCCCACCTGACCCTGCTGGGTCAATCCGTCCCGGTTATACAGCAGGGATCCAATTTCCTGGGTACAACCGCGCTTCTGGAAGGCCCAACGGCCGGTGCGGACAGCGTGGTTTTGAAGGTGACCCCGCAAACGGCTCTTTGGACGGCTAAAACTAATGCCTCCTGGCTTCATCTCAGTACGGCGAACCAAAGTGGCATGGGCAGCACCAATGTGGTTTTCAGCTTCGATGCCAACCCGGGCGACACGCGCATGGGCACCCTCACCATCGCCGGCTGGACGCTGACCGTTACCCAGGCCGGTTCAAGCTATATCGCGGCGCCTCAGCCACTGACAGCGCTGGCTTCGGGCCTGAACCATCCGAATGGGGTGGCGGTGGACGGCGCGGGCAATGTTTACCTCGCGGACACGGGCAATAACGCGATCAAGAAGTGGACGATGACGAGCAACACGGTGACGACGCTGGTTGCCTCCGGGTTGAACGGTCCCGCGGGCGTGGCGGTCGATGCGGCGGGCAATGTTTACATTGCCGACAGCGGCAATAGTGCGATCAAAAAGTGGAACGCAGCGAATCACGTCGTGGCCACACTGGCTGGCTCGGAACTGAACGGTCCCGCGGGCGTGGCGGTGGACGGCATGGGCAATGTTTACATCGCGGATACCGGGGATAACGCGATCAAGAAATGGACCGCGTCCAGCAACGCGATGACGACGCTGGTTGCCTCGGGGCTGAACAGTCCCTCAGGCGTGGCGGTGGATGGGGCAGGCAATGTTTATATCGCCGACAGCAGCAATAACGCGATCAAAAAGTGGACGGCGGCGAATGACTCCGTGACCACACTGATTGATTCGGCCTTGAATGGTCCCCAAGGGGTTGCGGTAGACGGCTCGGGCAATGTTTACATCGCTGACAGCGGCAACAACACGGTCAAAAAGTGGATGGCGACTGATAACACTGTGACGACACTGGTTGCCTCGGGTTTGAGCGGCGCTGCCGGCGTGGCGGTGGACGGCGCCCGCAATATTTTCGTCGCCGACACCAGAAACAGTGCCATCCAGGAACTGGTCCATGCTTTCGTCAACCCGATGCCCCGATATGAAGGTGCTGATGCCGGCAGCGATGTCCCGATGATGTTGCCGCTCACGGCAAATTTGCTCGCCCCGTTCACTCCGACCAGTGACCAGTCGTGGCTAACCGTAAATATCAGCACCAATGGCATGGTCAGTCTTGCTTTCACCGTCAACGTCGGCGACGTCCGCACCGCCCACCTCACTCTGCTCGGTCAAACCATCCTGTTCGTGCAGTCAGGTCTCTCCTATTCCCTGGGCACAAGCACCCTTTTGGACGGGGCCACGGCCGGCGTTGATAGCGTCGTTCTGGCCGTGAGTCCATCAATTGGTTCCTGGACGGCCACGCCAAATGTCGGCTGGTTACACCTCTCCACGGCAAGCCAAAGTGGCACGGGCAGCACCAACGTGGTGTTCAGTTACGACGCCAACCCGGGCGCCACCCGCACCGGCACCCTGACCATTGCCGGCCAGACGCTCACCGTGACCCAGGCCGGCACAAGCTATGTTGCAGCACCCGTACCGGTGACCACTCTGGTTTCTTCGGGTTTGAGCCTGCTCTTTGGCGTGGCAGCGGACGGCGCTGGCAACGTTTACATCGCTGACTGGGGCGATAGCACGATCAAAAAGTGGACAGCGGCCAGCAACACCGTGACCACGCTGGTCTCCTCGGGATTGCGCAATCCCGCCGGCGTGGCGGTGGATGGCGCGGGCAATGTGTACATTGCCGACGTTGGGAACAACGCAATCAAGAAGTGGGCCGCCGCGAGCAATACCGTAACCACGTTGGTTGCTTCGGGGTTGTTGTCGCCTTTTGGGGTGGCGGTGGATGGCGCAGGCAATGTTTATATTGCTGATAATGGCGCGATTAAGAAGTGGTCGGCCTTGAATAATACTGTGACCACGCTCGCGCCCGTGTTCCAGCCCGCTGGCGTTGCCGTGGATGCCGCGGGCAACGTTTACATCGCCGACTACTCCAACAACGCGATCAAGAAGTGGACGGCGGCCAACAACACCGTGACCACCTTGGTTTCCTCGGGGCTGAGCGCGCCCAATGGCGTGGCCGTGGATGGCTCTGGCAATGTTTACATCGCCGATACCTTCCACAGTGCGATCAAAAAGTGGACGGCGGCCAGCAATACCGTGACCACGCTGGTCGCTTCGGGATTGAACCGTCCGCAAAGCGTTGCGGTGGACGGCGCCGGGAATGTTTATATACCCGATTATGGCAACAACGCCGTCAAGGAACTTCCGCGTGCATTTGTGGATCCGACCGCCAAATGGGAAGGCCCGGCTGCGGGCAGCGATGTTTTGCCCGTGGTGCTGCCCACCATGGCAAATTTGCTTCCCCCATTCTCAGCGACGAGTGGCCAACCCTGGCTGACCATCAACGGGGCCGCCAACGGCGTCGTGAGCTTTGCCTTTAGCGCCACCGATTCCAACTCCAACCGCATTGCCAACATTACCTTGCTTGGCCAAACCATTTCCGTCACTCAAGCCGCTCCCCCGATCCTGGTGGACGCCAGGATGCTGGCCAACGGCCTGTTTCAGTTTGCCTTCGCCTGCAGCGACACCAACGCCTCCTTTACCGTGCTGACGTCCACCAATCTTTCATGGCCCCTGAACAACTGGATCGTGCTCGGCACGGCCACCAATACCGGTCCCGGCCGGTTCCAGTTCACCGCTCCGGCCGCCACGAATGATCCGCAACGCTTCTACCGTGTCTCGTCGCCCTAGCCAACTGACACGGCACATCGCAGCCTTTCTGAATTTTCCTACAGTCTCACCCGATTGCTCAGCGCTCACGGCGTGACACTTTTTATCAGCGCCAGCAATCCCGGTGCTTCGACCGGCGTAAAATTTGTTTCTCTTTCAACACGGAAATTCATTTTGACCAGCCGAACATCTTGCCCGACGGCGCGATAGTTTTCCGCGCACCCGGTGTCAGAAAACAATGACCGGCGGGGCCGGCCATTACCGGAGAGCTTTCAGCAACTGGTCCAGGCGTTGCGGCGAAACCGGAACCGCGGTGCCGAGTTCCTGCGCGAACAGGGAGACTTTGAATTCTTCCACCATCCGGCGAAATTCCGCGAGCCGCCGCCGGGCGTCGGCTGTTTTTGGAGGATTTGCTTCGAGCTCCCGAAGCACGGCGACATAGGGCGCGAGCTGTTGGCCGCGTTCCTTGTCCTTCGCCGGATTGAGCTTCGCCCGCTCCAACCGCGTGGCCAGCGCTTTCAAATAACGCGGCAGGTGCGCGAGTTGCCCGAAGGGAATCGTCCCCAAAAAATTGCGCGGCAGCAGCGCGTCCAGTTCATCGGCCCAAACATTCACGAGCTTCGGAGAGTCATTCGTGGCCAGGTTCAACTGGCTCAAGCTGGAAATTGTTCGTGGCTTCGTTGTCGGCATAGCCGGCGGCGGTCCGGCACGGCGCTGGAGTTCCTGGCGTAATCTCAGGATGGCTCCGACCTGGTTGACCAACTGCACGGCGAGGCCGGGAATCTTTTGGCGGGAAGCCTCGACGGCCGCCAGAAAGTTTTTTTCAGTCAAGGCAGGAAAGACTTCGGGAGGCAGGACGTGGCGCTTAAGGTTTTCAAACGCCGCTGACTGCAATTCGTCCGACGAACAAAGTCCGGAGGCGAGCGCGTCGAAGCGTTTCAGCTCGCGCAAATCCCGGTGCAGCCACGCGAATTCTTTGGCCAGCGCCAGTTCGACCAGTTTTTGAATGCCACCGGGCGTCGCCAGTCTGGCCAGATCAGCGCTGCGAAACAGCCGCAGACTCACGCCGTCAGCCTCAGCCTGCAAGCCGGGCCAGGCGAAGACCGGGACCGGCCCATTTTCGCTGACGGTGACGCGCTCGGGCAAATCACCAAATGACCATGTGCTCAAACCAAATTGTTCCCATTGCTGCGCGGCGCGGTGCCAGGCGGAATCATCGGGCACGGGCTTGATTCTGGTCTGCTCAAGCTTTTGCCGGAGTTGGCCAAGATCGCGGCTGGTACCGAGCGATTTCTGGTCGTGGCCGATGACCTCGATGCGCGGTCGCAGATGCGCGGGAACCGCGTCGCCGGCCCAGGCGTTGGGCGGAATGGTGATGCCGTAATGCTGACGAATAAAGACCGCGAGATCCTGCGGCAACGAATCGCCGCTGGGCTGAAAGCTGCGCACAATTTCTTCAACCTTCGGCGGAAACGGCATCAGTTCGCGGCGGATGCTCTTGGGCAGCGCGCGCAGCAGCCCGGTGATGAGACCTTCGCGCAGGCCGGGCACCGCCCATTCCACGCTGGCCTGGGAAATGGTTTGGGCGAGACTGAAGCCGAGCTTCACCGTCACGCCGTCCTGCTCCTCGCCGGGCGTATAGGCATAGGTCAGCGCGACGGGTTGCCCGCCTAGCGGCACGGCATCGGGAAACGCCTCGGCGTCGAAACTCAATTCCTGCCCGCCGGTCAAATCCGCTTCGCTCGCGCAGAGAAACCCCGGCCCGCCGGAGTCGCGGATGAGGCGGTTCAATTCGTGGACGGAGGAGACGCCTTGAGGTTTCGGAACGCCGGGCACCGTCCCGGCCTGTTCCGCAGCGTTGTCACAACTTGCCGGGACGGTGCCCGGCGCTCCAATTCTCTGCGCGTAAAATTCAAATAGCTTTTCATCCAGGTTCGCCAGATCATGCCGACGAACGCGCGTCTGCCAGGTCTCGATTTTCTGCCGCACCCGGTGGTTGTGTTCGAGAAAGGCATACTGCGGCGGCAGCGGTTGCGGCTGGTCCACCGAGCGCAAAATCCGCGTGTCGTTATCATCGCTTTCGTCCGCCGGTTCCTTCCGGCGGGCCGGGAGCAGATTGTCTTCCACCAGCGCCGAGCGGATGAAAATTTCCGTGGCCTCGACCGGATTGATGTTGCCGTGGGACACATTGACCCGGCGCACCTCCAGGCCGTAAAGCGTGATGCGTTCTTCGACCAGCACGCCGCCCGCCGCAACGCTCCAGTGTGGATTCTGGTGCGTGGTTTTGCAGAGATGCGGCGCGAGCTGGACAATCCACAGCGGATCAATCCCCGCCACGGTGCGGGCAAAGAGCTGCGAAGTCTCGACGATTTCGCCTGCCATGATCCACGGCGGCTGCGGCGATGAGACGGTCTTCGGCGACAACTTGCCTTTGTTGGGGTGGGGATTTTTGGGCTGCCGCTCGTCGCGGACAAATAGTGCCGAGCCGGGAAAGACGGCGACGAGCCGGTTGCCGATGCCCTTATATTGATTGCGCTCCTGGCGCAAGGCGACGTGGCCGAGCAACCCCGTGAGAATCGAGCGGTGAATGGCGGCGTAATCCGCGTTGCTCTCGTTCAGCTTGATCCGGCCCAGATCCTCCAGCGCGCCGTGCAACTGTGCGTGCAAATCCTGCCATTCGCGCATCCGCAGGTAGGAAAGAAAGTTCGCCTTGCAGAATTTCCGCCGCTGGCCCTGCGTGCGGAGCCGCTCCCATTGGTCGTGAACCGCGTCCCAGATTTTCAGCAGCGCAAGAAAATCCGACTGCGGATCGGCAAACCGTTTGTGCGCGGCAGCAGCGGCATCTTTCTTATCGAGCGGCCGTTCACGCGGATCTTGAATGCTCAAGCCGGCGGCGATGATGAGCAGTTCCCGCGTGGCGTGTTCGTGCTGCGATTGCAGCAGCATCCGGCCCAGCGTCGGATCAATCGGCAGCCGCGAGAGATCGTGGCCCAGTTGCGTCAGCTCGCGAGCGTCGTCGAGCGCGCCCAGTTCCTGAAGCAGTTGGTAACCGCCGTCAATGGCGGCGGGCGGCGGCGGATTGACGAACGGAAAAGTCTCGATGTCGCCGAGGCGATACGCCTTCATGCGCAGAATGACTTCGGCGAGGTTCGCGCGCTGGATTTCCGGCTGGGTGTAAAGCGGACGCGCCAAAAAGTCTTCCTCCGAATACAGCCGGATGCAGACGCCGTCCTGCACGCGCCCGCTGCGGCCCTTGCGCTGGTTGGCGCTGCTCTGGGAAATGGGTTCAACCGGCAGCCGCCGGGTGCGCGTGCGCGGATTGTAGCGGCTGAGGCGCGCCAGCCCGGAATCTATGACATAGCGGATGCCGGGAATGGTCAGCGACGTTTCCGCAATGTTGGTGGCAACGACGATTTTGCGCCGGTTGAGCGGGGCGAAAACGCGCTGCTGGTCCGCCGCGCTCAGCATGCCGAACAGCGGTATGATTTCCGCCTCGCGCCCGAACCGGGCTTCCAGCAAATCGCTGGTCTCGCGGATGTCGCGCTCGCCGGGCATGAAAATCAGGATGTCGCCGTTGCCCGGCTCGCACAAAGCCGTCTCGGCGGCGCGCACCGCTGCGTCCACGTAAGTGATGTCGCCGCGCTCTTCGGAGTCCGCGTCGAACGGGGCGTAAATCACCTCGACCGGATACAGCCGCCCGGAAACTTCGATGATCGGCGCATCGTTGAACGCGCGGGAAAAGGTCTGCGTATCAATCGTCGCCGAGGTGATGATGAGCTTGAGATTTTTGCGCTGGTCCAGCAGCGTCTTCAAATAGCCCAGCAGGAAATCAATGTTCAAGCTGCGCTCGTGGGCCTCGTCAATGATGATGCAGTTGTATTCGGAAAGCAGCGGATCGCCCTGCGTCTCGGCCAGCAGAATGCCGTCCGTCATCAGCTTGATATAAGTCTCGGCGCTGCTGTTGTCGTCGAAGCGGATCGTGCAGCCGACCTCGCGGCCCCAGTTCACATTGAGTTCCTCCGCGATGCGCCGGGAGATGGACAACGCCGCCACGCGACGTGGCTGCGTGCAGCCAATCTTCGCCTCAATGCCCAGGCCGGCTTCCAGGCACATCTTGGGAAGCTGCGTGGTCTTGCCCGAACCGGTTTCGCCGGCGATGACGATGACTTGATGGGCGCGAATGGCGGCCACGATGTCATCCTTGCGCGCCGTGATCGGCAGGTCGGGCGGATAGCTGATTTTTGGAAGGTTCAACCGTCGATCTTCCCGCAGCGCCACCGACGCGCGGGCCTGCGCGAGCAGCCGGTTCAAAACCGCGTCGTGCTGCCGCGGATGCAGCTGGTCGCGCAAAAGCCGGACCATCCGGCCACCGAGCCGCACCCAGTCGGGCAACATGGCTTGGGGCAGGAGCTGCTGGATTTCGTCAAAACGGGCGTCCTTCATTCCGGAGTCCAAGATTATAGCGGAAAGGGAAATTCAGCACCGTGAAAATTTGGCGGGGCAGCTGCGTTGCGGAGACCCGCGCGCGTCCAGCGGGCGAAACGGAAACCGGCGGGAATGCCGCCAAGCTGCTCCCGGCTTTCAACTGCCTTCCCCTTTCTAATGGACCCTGCGGGAACGGGAGTTTAAGGTCGGCACAGCCATGTTTTCCGACGGCTTTCAGCGCTTGTACAGCGACGCCTCCGTGTTCGAGCCCGTCAGCTCAATCCACCCCGTCAGCTTTGCCCGCGTCCTTCCCTTTCAACCGGAGGATTCCGTGATGGACGATGCCGGCCTGCTCGGCGCCGAGTTTGGCCCATCTGGCTGAATCTAACAACCTCACTCGCGGAGAGGTGATCAATGCATACGCCCGGCGTGGCCTGCTGGGCTAACTCTTTCAATTCACATGTGCTCAACGCTTTAACATTTATGCTTCAACGAGTCCATAAACGGGTTGGTTCCGGGTCGGTTCCTGATATCGTTGTTTTTCTGCAATTTCATCAGATGTCTGGCCGCGTGAGCGGTTGCCCGCTGCCTTGTCTAAACTGGCCGGCGGTTCAACCTTAACCCGCATCAGCGGATGCATTGAAATCTATGGCCTGGAAAAGAATGAAGACGGCGGCGGTTGTGGGCGTGGCGTTGGTGGCCTTCGCGGGGATTACCACCGTGGCCGTCAAAAAGATCGCCCGCGCCCGGCAGGCCGCCCGGCAGGCGCAGGTGCAACACGAAATCCGGCAGGAGGAAGCGCTGCTGAAAGCCCAGCAGGCGGCGCTGAAGCAGAAAGGCGATCAGGCGCGGTGGCACATGGACGTGTGGGCGGAGGAACGGAAGGCGGAAGCCGAACGGATCAAGGCCCACCAGGAAGTCGATGAAACCGCCAATGCCACGACCATTGACCTCCAGCCGTATATCAACGCCAAACTGACCGACGCGCCGTCGGGCTTCAGAGGCAACAACGACGACAACCTGACCGAGCTGCCGGCGGGAAAACACATCTACGCCGGCGTGCCGTTCGATGTCGCCGGCTCGATCCAGCTCACCGGCGGCTGGCTGAAATATCATTATAAAAAAACCTACCCCGTGCAGGTCAGCGATATTCGCATCGACCGGAGTTGCGCCAAAATCCATCTGCTGCACGGGAACAGCTACCTTGTCTATACGAATTTCGGCACGGTGGTGGCCAAACTTGTCCTCCATTTTGAAAACAGCAGCGTCCGAGAGCTCAACCTGGTGGCGGGCGAGCAATCGTTCGACTGGTGGTTTCCGCTGTTCCAGTCCGGGCTGCCCAAAGAATTCCTGCACGCGGCACCCGGCACGGAACGGGCTTGGACCGGCAGCAATCCGCACATCCGGAAATGGCAGCCGGAACTGTCGCTGGTCCTGTACAAAACCACCTTCGACAATCCGCAACCGGGGGTGAAGCTGGCCAGCTTGGATTATGTCTCGACGGAGACCGCCACGGGCCCGTTTCTCGTGGGGCTGACGGTGGAGTGAAGCAGGAAGAAAAGGCTGAGGGTTGAGGGCAAGCAACGAACATTCAACCCTCAACACCGGGCTGCTGCCGCACGGTTGCGTTTTTGCTTCGCGCGAGATGAACGCGGCAGCCCGTTCCCGACTCTATTCCCTGATTGCACCGTTGTTTCCCGGGTTGGCTTCCTGCAGCAGGCGGTACAGCTTGGCGCTGGTGTCCAGAGACTGGTTGCGCATGTTGGACCACCTGTCGACGGCGGCACCCGTTCCTCCGGAAGCTTGAAGTTCTGCATCCCGTTCTTTTGCGTCAACGAGATAGGTGGCGCTCTCATTCGCGGCCACGCCCATGTCTTTCAGATCCGATAGCGCCGCGGCGCCCTTGATCAAACCACCAAAGCCGATGGCCGGCGGTGGTTTCAGGCTGGTGCCTTGGAGATATTTCTCCAGCTTGTCCTGACCGACGTCCTGAAGGGCGTAGGAAGTGACATCGATTCCGGCCCACTGGGCCACGGTTTTGTCTCCGTAAGCCAGGGAGACCAAGCCATCCGGAACCGGCGTGGTCAAACTCAATATGGTCGAGGCGGCTTCCCTCCCCTTGCGCCCAGCTTGGTCATATTCGCTCTCCATCACCTCCCGATTTCTGGCGGCCTGATCGGTCATATCTCCCAGTGCCGTCATGCTCTTTATCTGGGCCTTCAAGGTGGCGATCGTGTGCTGAATTTCCGCGTTGTCGGGATACTGCCGGGCAATGGCATCCAGCTCTTCGGGGCTCATGTGCGAGTATTTTCCTTGGTCGATGACCTTTTGAATCTGCGCGTATTCGGAGGAACCGCCGTCGATGGGTGAGCCGGGAGCCCCGTTCCCGCTGCCACTCCGCAGGAGCTGAGGCGTGAGATTGGTTTTGCTCCTAAGATCAACCACGCTCGAATCGCCGTTCCACGCGTTTCCATCGGCATAGATGTTTTTCAATTGCCGCAAGGCCGGCCCGTTGCTCTGCCCCTTCAAGAGCTCCTGTTTGCGGCGCTCGAATTCCCGGGCCTGGGCTTCCTGGTTTTGCCGGGACTGCTCGTCAACCTGTTTCATCTCCTTGCCCCACTCCTCCGCCTTTACCGCCAGTCCGTCGTTGTCGAAGTGGCGGGTCTGAAGCTTGCCATTGTCGGGGATGATCGGAACGTCCTTGAAAAGAAAATCGCCGAAGGGATCAATCGGCTGCAACCTTGGCTTGGCTTGCAGCGCAGGTTTCGCCGGTTGAACCAGTGAGTGGTGACAATGGGGGCATGATGCCGGGATCTTGTGGCCCGGCAGATATTCAACAAGGTTCCCGCAAAAGGGGCAGCCAAAGCCAACAATCTCGATTCCGGCCAGACCGGTTTGCGGCACGAACAGAACGCAAACGGGTAGAAAAAACAGGAACAGCGCGAGCACCAAGCGCACGCTTTTGCCGATGACGCTGCAAGTTTTTTGTTGCATATATCACCTCTTCGATGGGTCAGAACGTCGCACCCGCCGCCAGTTCCCGCAGTTTCTGCTCGCGCTGATAATCGAATTCATAAAGCCGGTTCAGCAGTTCCTCGAGGTTCTTGGCGTTTGGGTTGGCGGCCAGGTATAATTTCAGGTCGCTGACCGCGGCCGCAGTCTGGTTTTCCAGTTTCTTGACGGCCGAGGTGTTGAAGTATAGCTCGCCGGCCCAGGGCGAATAATAGACCGCCCACTCAAACTCCGACAGGGAGCGGCCCAGGTCCAGGGGGCTTTTCGCCGCCTTTAGTGCGGCATTGCCGCGCAGGTAACGGTCCTGCGCTTCACCGGTGAGCGAGGGGACCGGATCCATGCCCGCAGCCAGCTTGAGCATGGCTTTGCGGATTTCCTCTTTCTTCGGCCCGTCGACGGTGAGCCGGTAGGCCTCGGCGAATTTCTTGACGGCCTGGTCCTTGTCGCCGGATTTCAACGCCGCATCCGCTTCGGCGAGATTTTGATCGCGGACCGGGGCGGCCTGGTTGCCAAGTCGTTCCAGAGCCTGCTCCGTCCAGGCATAGGTCGAGTTTGCGTCGCGACATCGATTGAGGATCTCAATGGCTTCAGCGGTGTGGCCGGCCTTTTCGTAGGCGAACCCCAGGAAACACCATTGGTCCACGCCGCCGCCCGGAGTCAGGGGGACGCTGGCCAGCTTGTTTTTCAATGCTTCAACGGCTTCATCGCCGGCTCCTGCGGCGGCCCGGCAGACCTGGATATAATTATCAGCCTGGGCCGGGGAGGCCGTCGTGCCGAATGCCGCCAAGGCTTTTTGATAGGCTTCGGAAGCCTTTTCGCGATTCCCGATTTCATCGTAACACCGCCCGAGCATGTACCACGCCTTGGGGTTGGCACCTTTGAGGGTGATCTCATCCAATATTGAGATTGCGTTCGTCGTGCGGGACAGCCCGAATTGAGCCGCCGCCAGCATCATGGACAACCCGCTCGCGGAAGGAGACGAGGTGTTCGCGGTTTGTTTCGCCCGGGCAAGATACTCCGCGGCTTCGGCATAGCGATAATGGGACAGGCAGAGCGAGCCGACCTTGAATAGTTCGGTGGAATCCGTTGAGGTTATTTTATGTCTTCCCAGGAAGGCGGCAAAAGCCTTGTCCGCCTCCGGCCCCATCCCAAGTGCGCGATAAGCATCGGACATCAGCAACAGCGTCGCGGATTCGACCGGGGCAATCGCATGATAGCGCGTGAGCGTCGTGATGCAGTCCTCATACTGGCAGAGATTGTATTGGGCTTCGGCGGAAACCTTCAAAACCTCGGTGCGGGAAGGATCGAGCTGGGTCACATTGTCCAACGCGGCCACGGCCTGCGGGTAGCTTTTCTTCCCGAAATAAGCCATGCCCAGATTGGCATAGATGCTCGCGATTTCGCGCTTGTCCTTGAGCGAGGATTCCGCTTTTTCCGACGGAGAGATGTTCGGGACCTCCGCCGCGGATGAATTGAGGCTTTGGTTCACGGAAGTCAGGGTGTTCACGGCGAGCTGGGCTCCAAAATTGCCTTTCGCGCCGGCGATGCTGCCCAAGGCCCCCAGAAAGGCGTTCAATTGTTCTTTATCCGCCTGATCCTTCGCGCGCTGGATGGCGGCCTGGCGTTGCGCCTCCTGGGCGGCTTGTTGCGCCGCAATCGCGTCCTCCTGCTTTCGCTCCGCTTCGATGACATTGGTGATGGGGTGAAGCGCCAGCGCCTGTTGGAAGGCGGCGATGGCCTGGTCATACAGTCCCTGTTTGTAATAGACCGTGCCCAGGTCATTGAACACGCGCCAGTTCAACGGATCGCGGGCCGCCGCGGCTTTGGCATTCGCGATTTCCAGTTCGCGGGCGGCTTTGGCGTTCGCCGCGTCCGCTTCGCGCTGGGCGGCTTCCTTTTGTATCCGCTCTTCCGGGGTCAGCGGGACCGGGACTGGTGGAACATAAGCCGGTTGAGGTGTGGTCGCCGTCCGAACCTTCTGGGGGATGGGCGCCGCCGGAGGCGCCGACGCACAGCCGGTAAAGAGCAAGCTCCCTGCAATCATGCCTACCCACAAACAACGGGCAAGGTTGATGCCAGGAATCGTCCGGGTTTCGGAGTTGGTTGTCGCTGATTTTGATTTTTTCATAAATTTTCTAAAAAGGTCAAAACGGTGCGATGTCCGTGTTGTGCTTGGGCAGCATTGGTGGCTGTGCCGCTTCTCCAGGTGTAACGACACTCTTTTGTGACGCAGCACTAATCAGTTGGACGATTTTCGTGTAACCCTTTTTTCTGGCATAGTCCAATGCACTTTTGCCGGAATGGTTTCTTTGTTCTGTATTCGCACCGTGTTCCAGCAACACCTTAACACAGTCGGTTTGGCCCCGAATGGCGGCATATATCAGTGCTGAACTACCACCCTTGTTGCTTGTCGCATTAACGTTTGCTCCCTTACCCAGCAGTTGTTCAACAACCGTGGTGTTGCCGGTTCTGGCGGCACTCATCAAAGGGGTGTAACCGCAAGAATTGGCGTTGATGTCCGCACCGTTGTCCAGCAATTGCTGGACCTGTGCGGTGTCACCGCGCATGGCTGCTTCGTTCAAGGGTGACTGAAGGGGAATGCAGCCGGTCAGGAGCATTGTCACAACCAGCGCTAATAAATATGTAGTGGTTCTGTTCATGGTGTCAAAACGGTTCGTTGCCCGTGTTGTTCTCGGGCAGCATTGATGGCTGTGCCGCTTCCTTAGACGTCCCCTTGGGTGACGCTGCCCGGATCAGCCTTACGATTTCTGTGTAACCCCTGTCCGTGGCCAAATCCAACGCAATTTGTCCGTTAATGGTTCTAGAGTCTGTCTTCGCGCCATGTTCTAACAACACCTTGACACATTCGGCATGGCCACAACTCGCGGCCAATAACAAGGCCGTCCAGCCGTAGACGCCGGTCGCATTGATGTCGGCTCCTTTGCTTAGCAGTTGTTGAATCACAAGCGTTTTTCCGGTAGTGGCGGCACACATCAAAGGTGTATAACCGCGGGCGGTTGAGTTGACGTCCACGCCTGTATCTAGCAAACGCTGGACCTGTGTGGTGTCGCCGCGCAGGGCCGCCCGGTTCAAGGGTGACTGGCATCCGGTCAGCAGCATTGCCGCTGCCAGCGCGAATAGACGGGTTGTTATTCTGTTCATGAGGTTAGAACGGCTCGTTGCCTTGGTTGTTCTTGGGCAGTAGTGTTGGTTGTGCCACCCCCCTTTGTGACGCCGCCTCAATCAATTGAACGATTGCCGTGAGACCTTTTGCCCTGGCAACATCCAATGCGTTTTGAGCGGGATAACCTTGGTAGGGAACGGTCTTCAGGTCGATATTCGCACCGAATTCCAGCAGCACCTTAACACATTCGGTACGCCCCCAATAGGTGGCCGCAATCAGGGCCGTGCAATCGAGTTTGTCCTTCACATTGATATCCGCGCCGTGTTCCAGCAACAACTTGACGGTTTCCGCATGGCCGTTCCTGCCGGCAAATTCCAGGGCTGTTCCGCCAAGACTATTCTTGGCGCTGATGTCGGCACCCTTGTCCAACAACAGCTTGACGGTTTCCGTGTAGCCTTTCTCAGCGGCGAACATTAGTGCCGTCGCATTATGATTATAATTTTGCCTTGCGTTGACGTCGGCACCTTTGTCGAGCAGAAGTTGCGCGGCTTCCGTCTGACCATATATGGCCGCCATCATCAGAGCTGTTGACCCAGGACGGCTCGTTGCTTTGACGTCAGCGCCTTTGTCCAGCAACAGCTTGATGGTTTCTATATGGCCATTCTGAGCGGCCCACATCAGGGCTGTTCCGCCGTTGGTGTTCCTTGCGTCAACTTGCGCTCCTCGTTCCAGCAGCAGGGCGACCACTCGGACCTGGCCATTCGTCGAAGCATTGAAGAGCGGAGTCCAGCCTCGAGCATCCGGCGCATTGACGTCCACGCCTTTGTCCAGCAACTGCTGGACCTGTGAGATGTCGCCGCGCGCTGCAGCGTCGTGGAGAGGAGTCGGGGCGGTTGTTACACATCCGATCAGCAGCATCGCCGCAGCCAGCGCAAACAGACAGGTCGTGGTTTTGCTCATGGTGTTAAAACGGATCGTTGCCGGTGTTGTTCTTGGGCAGCGTGGACGGCTGTGCCGCTGCTTTTTGTGCCGCAGCCTCAATCAACTGGGCAATTTCCGGGTGACTTTTTTCCCTGGCCCATACCAGGGCGGTTTTTCCTTCGTTGTCCCGCACCTTTAGATCTGCTCCCCGATCTAGCAACAGCTTGACCGTCTCCGCATGGCCGTTGGCCGCCGCCAGCATCAGGGCTGTGCCACCAGTCCCCACCGTAAATTGGGAGTTGCTGTCCTTTGCCGCAAGGCCTGACCAAAGTGAAGCGGCATTGTCGTTTTGTGTTTGGGCGTGAGACGCCGGTTGGCCAATAAATAGAACGGCACCTGCCAACAGCAGTTTCAGCAAGCATTTTTTCATGCCAGATTCCTGTAATGGCTTAGAAACTCTCTCGAACCACAGGCGCAGAACTTTGAACGTTGATGTTCGCGCCTCCATCCAGCAACAACCCAACACATTCGGTGTGGCCCTTGGCTGCGGCGTATAGTAAAGCGGTATAGCCGTAGGAAGATTTGGCGTTGACGTCAGCGCCCTTGGCCAGCAGTTGTTTAACGACCTCCAGGTGGCCATTGTTGGCGGCCTGCATCAATGCCGTCTCGCCGTTGGAATTCTTTGCGTTAACATCCGCGCCTTTGTCCAGCAACTGCTGGACCTGTGTGGTGTCACCGCGCATTGCGGCCTGGTTCAAAGGCGACGCACATCCGGTCAGCAGCATTGCCGCAGCCAGCGCGAATAGATAGGTGGTGGTTTTGTTCATCTTGTCAAAACGGTGTGGCCTGTTCCACAGGCGGTGTTAATGTTGTGGGCACGGACGGCTGTGCCACTTCCTTGGTCGTTCCCTTTTGTGACGCAGCCTCAATCAGTTGGACAATTTCCGGGTGACCTTTTCTTTTGGCAAAA